>ERZ1740052.347-NODE-347-length-16091-cov-11.445061_pt1 | contig 16091 bp, 11 predicted proteins | sample MGYA00581750_ERZ1740052 | MGnify/ENA primary metagenome ERZ1740052 (study PRJEB43018, sample SAMN04849743) | marine metagenome | isolation source: floating plastic debris | place: Pacific Ocean | collected 2008-08-30 | study: EMG produced TPA metagenomics...
ACTTGACTCTTGCTGAAGCCAAAACAGATATTATTAGTTCGCAGCATACAAGAATAATTGTAATTAACGAGACGATTGATGAAGTAATTGGTGTTGCTTTAAAGCAAAATTTACTTACAGCGATGGTAGAAGGAAGGAAAACTCAAAAAATCGGCACATTGACGCGAAAAGTTGGATTTGTACCCGAAACAATTCGCGCTGATAGATTAATGAGAAACTTTCTCGAAGCACGCGAACATTTAGCTGTAGTCGTAGATGAATACGGCAACGTTTCTGGAGTAATTACCTTAGAAGACGTATTAGAAGTAATTACTGGTGAAATTGTTGACGAAACCGATAAAACAATCGACTTGCAGGCGATCGCCCGTAAAAAGCGAGAAAGAATGTTGCAATCGATGCGGTTTGTTTATCGCTCTATAGAGAATAAACGGTAAATCAGTTAGGAGTTAGGAGTTAGGAGTTAGTAGTTAGTAGTTAGTAGTTAGTAGTTAGTAGTTAGTTGATAACTGCTCACTGCTCACTGCTCACTGCTCACTGCTCCTCGTTCCCTGTTCCTTTATCATTTGCATATAAGCTTTTGGGTATATTAATAGGAAAAAGCCCATCCAGGTTAATAAAGGGATAGCGACTAAAATAGTTAACCAAATTTTGTGAAATAATAACCAGCTTGCAGTGATTAAAGTTATTCCGGTGAGTAATATAGACCAAGGTTGACACCACCAAGGTTTATATTGCCATACGCTGATAGGTTTTTGGGGATTCATGGGTTCTGAGTAATTTAAGAAGTTTGAAAAATTGTATTTAGAGTACTGAGCCAGGAATAACAAGGTTCATCTATTGGGGCTATATCTTGTCGCTGTTGTGCTAATGACTCAGTGTATGCTGTAATCCAAGCTTTTGCTAGCTCTTGCTCTGTAACTATATTGTCTTGTACTGCTCGATTAAATTGTTTTTGAATCCAATCTCTAAAAGTTAAAATTTCTACAGTAATATCAAAATATTCTTCAATTTCTTGAATACGAGATGTAACTTCCTCTCGTCTTTGAGGTTCTACACTAGTTACAAAACCAGCTAACAAAATTGTCGGATGTGCTTCTAGTTTTTCTGCAAGTTCTTCGAGTTCATCTCGTAAATAAGCTTTACCATACTTAGCATCCCATGATTCGATAATTTGATTGGTCTGCAATATTTCTATATCACCGATATTGCCGTATTTCTTGTTTGCAGAACGCATTTGTGATATTTTTCTTAAAATGCCTTGCCCAAATAGATTAAATTCTTGCATTGCTTGCATTAAACTATGCATTGCTATTTCCATAATTCGCGCTGCATAATCCGACTCATTAATATGCCTTAATATCAGTTCGGTTATAAATTCTTGGCTAATCGTTTCTGTTTGAGTTAGAAAAATTGTGAGATTATTTAAGATTTGTACAACTAAATCTTTAAAAGTTTTTGCCTGATTGAGTAATTGCGATAAAAGATAATATAAAGCTATTTCGGCATTAATATCATTAATTTCAATTGCTTCCACTATATTTATCCATTCCAATCGGGCACCTCTGATATTCGCTTTATATACTGATGAATAAGGATAATTTTCAGCAAAAGAGCGTGTCATCATAATTCCATCTGCATTTAACCTGAGTAAATCATATTTACGCAGTACGGGAGTTATATATTGCTTATCTAAAGCACCCATCGGTATACCATCTTGCCATGAGAAGTTGCTTGTGCTTCTACTACCTTTGTGTAACCTAATACTTTGCGCTGGCTCAATAGCTTTTATACATAGCTGCATTACTGTTAATCCAATTAATGCTCTACCTACTTCACTTGTAAGAGAATCGACCAGGTTTTTTAGCTTATCTATATAATTTTGATCAATTTGTAGAAAATTAATTTCATCCACATTATCCCGACAATATACAATTTGCTTTTCTAAGAAATTATCAGAAAGCTCGCTAGTAATTTTCATATATCTTTGCTTTGCAGCTTCACTCATGGCACCTTCGATAAACACTTGTGTAGTGCCATCAGCTAAAACAAGCTCGCTTCTAAGTAGGTGGGCGTTGAAAATCGTAATTAGGGCAAGAGAGTAGCGAGTAGCAAGTAGCAAGTAGCAATAAGGGTTTGAGGGTAATTTACATCTTGTTACATAGCTCGGTTTATTTGTGCCGACTTACTTATCGTTAAATACTCGTAAATGCACTTCACTCATTGATATTGCCTAAACTTTTTCGTAATTGTACGCTTTTAGGTGTTAATGTCGGGAAAGCATAGGGGATTAAATATTTACCTTGAGGTATTTGAGAATTAGTGTTGTGATTTCTTACTTCATAACCAATGCTGCGTAATGATTGAAGATACGAAAATATATTTTCTGGTTCGACTGCCCATAAAGATGCTAATTCAAAAGCCGATAATTGCTTTGCAACTCCTATACCCCTGACTGAAGATTGAAGTATACGCCATAAAGTATCAGCTTTTAACTCGCGTTCAAAATTCATTATTCCAGTAATTTTAGGACTATATTGGTAATAACCAGAAAGCTGAACTAAATCTGCCATACCTGTAAGTTGTATAAGTTTTTCTTCAAAAGCTTTCCAAAGTGCTGTAAATAAATATATGTCTAACTGTTTAGCACATAGCTTTACTTTGTCAATTTCTAATACCCAATTTTCATTACCCCAACAAGGTAATATGTCTATCACAAATTTGTTTGTATTTTCTTGTCTTTCATCGTATTGAGCTATAATTACACAGCAATTATCATTCAATTGATATTTAACATTAATTTTTATGCTTTTAGAAAGTTTATGTTTACTCCAAGTAAAATCGTCTGAAAGATATCGCACAACTTGCTGTTTAGTTGTGCCTTTTTCAATTAAAATCGATTTTGGCTTGTTCTTATTTAAGAATATAATTCGTTCTTTCGCTTTTTGAGCATATATTTTTGTTAACTGCCGTTTTCTTTTTCTAAACCCTAGCTGTTTATTTTCCGGTAAATAGTGCATGGGAAATGGTAGCGCAATACCCATAACACTATCTAAAATACTTAAAGCTAAAATTCTCCCTAATTGGGGTGGAACAGAATTTCCGATTTGTTCTATACAAACTTGACCATTACCAATAATTTCATAACTGTCTGGAATAGTTTGCAAACGTTTTAATTCGGCAACTGTAAATTTGCGATTTTCCCAACTAAAAGGGCCAGTATATTGTCCTCCTTGCGCCTTAATTGTCCTTACCGGCGTTTCGGGATCTGCTTTGTAAAGGAAGTCAGAGAACTTGGAACGCCAGCTAAAGACAGGATTGGGATGACCCATTTCTTCTGTATAAAAACTATAGTTTAATCCTGGCGGTATATCATTAAGAAGATGTCCGTATTTTCCGTTAATTCCTTCTTCAATTGATTCTGATGTATCTACTTCAATAAGTGCATCTTTAGCAGTTATAAAAGGTTCTTGTCCAAGAGAATCGGGGCCATGTGTAGGATAAGGAAAGAGGTAATTACCTTCTTTCAATCCTACAATAAACAAACGTTCTCTATGCTGCGGAACTCCGTAATCTGCGGCATCGAGAATCCGAAAATAAATCTTGTAACCAGCATTCTTAAAAGCATCTTGTATTGCTTGCCAATCTTTACCTTTTTGCGCTCCAATAATTCCATAGACATTTTCAAATAGGAATCCTTTGGGCTGCAAAATTTTCAGCAAACGGACATATTCTTCAAATAAAGTACCCCTAGAATCACTTGTACCCGAAACACCAGCAGCCCTACGTCCAGCAGCAGAAAAACTTTGACAAGGTGGTCCGCCAATAATAAAGTCTATTTGTAAATCGGCACTAGGAAAAAAGTCTTTGATATCAATACAAATTGGTTGACAATTTTCTAGCCATTTTCCAGATATTGAGTTTTTTTCTAATGTTTTAACGTACTTCTCTTCAAGCTCAACCATTTGCACAATATCGAAGCCAGCATCATGAAATGCAATATCTAATCCACCACCACCGGAAAACAAGCTTAATGTTTTGATCGGAGCGTAATTTTGCTTGTCAAGCCACTGACGTATTGATAAACCAAATTTATCCGGCAATACAGATTTATCTTTTATGTCAAGCGCTTCTAGTATTTGTTGAAACCATGTAACTTCTTGTAAGTGTTCATTAGGAAAATCTAAAGATAACGATAGCTGTTTCATCTCTGTCAAGAGCTTCAGTTCTTACTACAAACTTTGATTATAAAAAATATAGGGCAAGCTATCAGCCCACCCCATAGATATTTCTATATTAAATTTAAAACTGGTGGATTTACCTTTCCACAACTTCTCTTACCAATTGCGCTAATTTCTCAGCACTTTCGGGAACTGCGACTGTTTTGGCTTTTTCGCTCATTTCTTGCAATTTTTCAGGAGACTGCAATAATTCCATAACTTGAGCTTGCAGTTTTTCTGCGGTTAATTCTTTTTGTTGAAATAAGATTCCTGCTCCAGCTTTTATGTATACTTGAGCGTTGTAGGTTTGATGGTCTTCTGCTGCGTAAGGATAGGGAATTAAAATTGCTGGAACTCCGCATACAGCTAATTCCGTGACGCTACCGGCACCGGAACGACTTATCCCTAAGTTTGCTCGTTGTAATAGCGCTGCCATATTGTTATAAAATGGCATCGAAATATACTGGGGATGCTTGAGACTATCGGCTTCTGGATCTTTATCGCCTGTTAAATGTACTACATAAGCGCCAGCCTCAAACCAAGAGTAAGCACTTTCGCGCACTAATTTATTTACCGAAACTGCACCTTGAGAGCCGCCGAAAACTACTATTACGGGTACATCTTGAGGAATTGGTAAATCTAATGATGCTTCAATTCCCGGTTCTAAAAATGCAGAACGTACAGGGGTGCTAGTATATATAGTCTTGTTTTTAGGTAAATATTTTGCAGCAGCTTCAAATCCCACCGCAACCGCATTACACCAAGGACCAAAAAAGCGAGTAACTTTGCCGGGGTATGCGTTAGATTCGTGAAGAATAACAGGTAAACCTAAAGAACGAGCAGCAATTACCGCAGGACCAGAAATATATCCTCCTGTGGTGAAAACGCCCTCAAACTTGCCTTGAGAGAGAATTTTTCTAACTTGTAGAATTGAACCAATCAGTTTACCCAAGGTGAGTAATGAAGAAAATCCCAAACCTTTTTGGAACCCTTCAACTCCGATAGTATTCAATTTATACTGTTTGGGAACCAGCTGCGTTTCTAACCTATTGGGGACACCCAGCCATTCAATTTGATAATCTGGCAACTGTTCCGCAAGTGCGATCGCCGGAAAAAGATGTCCGCCAGTTCCGCTGGCTGCTATAAGTAATCGTATAGGAGCGTCTTGCATTAACCCTTTACCCTGTTAGCGCCTAAGCTTATAAGAATAAAACAATTTCCTGGTTTTCTGTATAGCAATCCGGAATCTTACCTGTAAAGGGAAGTTCTAGAATGAATATTACATGAAAACAGTAAATAATTACTGTAGTTAAATTACCTACAACATTATCACCAATGCCTAACTTTAATACCTTAATACCCGCACGAAAATCAAGAGTTGCTAGTAGCCGTTGGGCAATTTTATTTATTTTGACACTAGGTTTATCTACTGGCTGGAAATCAGCGGAAGCAAATGCACCACAAGATACATCTTCTCGACTCAGAACTCTTTTAACCCAAAGTAGATTGCAAAATAATGCACCCCCTCAAGTCAGAACTCTATTAACGCAAATTGATGCAGCTGCAAACCGCCGTAACATCAAGGGTGTAATGAATTTTTACAGCCCTCGTTTTGTTCATGGAGACGGATTAAATCGTTCGAGCATGGAACAAGCTGTAACTTCTTTGTGGAAGCGTTATCCAAATTTGACATACAATACCAAACTTGAATCTTGGAGAACCCAAGGTAATAGTATTATTGCCGATACAGTAACAAATATAGTTGGTTTACCTTCGGCGAATAATAATAAATTAGGCATGAATGCGACGATAAAATCGCGTCAGCGTATCGTTAATGGAAAAATTATCCGTCAAGATATTTTATCGGAACGCACTCAGCTTACTTCCGGTGTCAATCCTCCCAAAGTAGATATTAATTTACCCGATAAACTAAAAGCTGGACAACGCTATTATTTTGATGCAATTGTCAACGAGCCTCTAGGTGATAACTTTTTATTAGGTGCGGCTTTGGATGAACCCGTACAACCAGGAAAATATCTCAAACCTACACCTGTAAACTTGGAATTACTTGCCGCAGGTGGAATATTCAAAGTTGGAAGGGCACCCAAAACTCCCGGTAGTCAATGGATTTCTGCTGTATTGGTACGAGGAAACGGCACGACTATGATTACTCAACGGGTACCAGTAGTGAGAAGATAAGTTAGGAGTAGTGAGTAATGAGTAGCAAGTAGCGAGTTTGGAGATTGTAGGGTGTGTTACGGCACGAGATAATTTGATTGAGAACTTATCCCGTTTGATAATGCCGTAACGCACCATTATGTATTAAGAAAATATGTAATTTTAAATTGGGGTTTTTAATAAAAAATAAGGCCATTCGTTATTCACATGATAATTAGATATTAATTATGAAATTTTGTTTTGTTATTGATTGATAATTTCTATTTTGTAGTTAACTCATAATTGTGTAATTCAAGCAGCCAATATTTTTAAGTCCTAACTCCTAACTCCTAACACAAACACTTTTATTCATGGTTTCAATTCAAAATCAAATTACATTAATAACTGGTGCAAGTAGTGGAATTGGTGCATCTTGCGTCAAATATTTTGCAGAAGCCGGTGCAAAGTTAGTTTTAGCTGCGCGACGGTTGGAGCGTTTGCAGCAAGTTGTAGAAGCTTTAAAATTACCATCTGAGAATTTTCATTTAGTAGAGCTTGATGTACGCGATCGCAATGCTGTTGAATCTGCTATATCTAAATTACCCAGTGAATGGTCTAATATTGATATTCTGATTAATAATGCCGGTCTTAGTCGCGGTTTAGACAAGCTCCACGAAGGTAGTTATCAAGATTGGGAAGAAATGATTGATACCAATGTTAAAGGTTTGCTGTACCTTACTCGCTGCGTAGTTCCTGGGATGGTTGAACGTAATAACGGTCATGTAGTTAACATCGGTTCGATAGCCGGACATCAAACTTATCCCGGTGGTAATGTCTACTGTGCTACCAAAGCCGCAGTTAAAGCAATTTCCGAAGGTTTGAAGCAAGATTTGTTAGGAACACCAATTCGCGTAAGTTCGGTAGATCCAGGTTTAGTAGAAACAGAATTTAGCCAAGTGCGATTTCATGGAGATGATGAAAAAGCAAAGAAAGTATATCAAGGATTAACTCCACTAACTCCCGATGATATAGCTGATGTCGTATTATTTTGCGTAACTCGTCCGTCACACGTTAATCTTAGCGAAATATTGTTAGTACCAGTAGATCAAGCTAGTGCGACGATGGTGAATCGGAAATAGTTAGTGGAATTTGGATAGTTGATAGTTGATAGTTGATAGTTGATAGTTGATAGTTGATAGTTGGTAGGTTGGGTTAGACGCAGGAGAAAATATAATTGCAAACTCAAAGTAATGAAAGCGTCGTAACCCAACATCAGTTTGTAGGTTGGGTTAGACGCAGGAGAAAATATAATTTCAAACTCAAAGTAATGAAAGCGTCGTAACCCAACGTCGATTTGTTGATATTTTACAACATCTTATAGCGTTTCTCAGTAAGCATGAAGTACACCTAAAAACCTCACCCCTAACCCCTCTCCTTGTTAAGGAGAGGGGAAAGAACCAAACTGTACCTCAGTTGCTGTAGGAACGCTATAAATCTTGTTTATCTGTATTTACGCTGTTGGGTTACGACACGAAAATATCAATTGTAGTTACATTTCAAATTAGCTTTCGTGTTTAACCCAACCTACAACTAAATTAATCATTTAAGACGTTTTATTTATTACAAACACATCTAATATAATCCCGGTCATAATGGGATAATTACTTAGTTTTTGCTGCAAAGTGTATATTTAATAGCTAAAATTTATTTAATTTTTAAATAACTTTAGATGCTGAAATTTTTTTGTATTCGTAACGGTTTAGTGGTATTATTTTCTATAGAAAGGATTTTTAATAATGGAGAGGCTTGCTTGCCATAAAAATTTATTTAATATTCCCATTATAAAATAATAGCATTTATTTCTCTTAATTACCCCATATTTTCACAATTAAAAAAAATTTTTTGACTCAAGTAAAATTGAAAATCAAAAGACTTTTTTGATTAATTTTTATTAAATAGTTGGTAGTTGGTAGGTTGGGTTAGACACGTTGAGGAATTTGAACTGTAACGACAATTGATATTTTAGTGTCGTAACCCAATATCACGACTATTTAAAAACATACAAGCTCATTTATATCAGTACTAGCAGATGAACTTTCTACCTGGCGAAAAAATATACTGAAAGCAGATTCTGAACCAGTATCTTCTTTTGATATACAATACAATTCATAAAATCCACAAGGTATATTTATTTTTTCAAAATCTTCCTCTTCATATTCAAGAATATCGGAAAAAGACGAAACTAAAAAATCTTCTGCTTCTGCAATATAAATTTCACTTTCTTCAACTTTTAAATTAGAGAAATGTAATAGTTTATCGTTTTTTGATAAATCATCGTTTGATAAATCAAGATTAGGACTAAAAGTTACATCATATTTACCTTCTCTCAAAATAATCGGCGCAGAAATACCAGAATTAGCTAGCGATAACCACTTGTTAGCTTCAAGTTGCCATACATCATTCCAAGATTTATCGGAATAATCATAAATTTGATTTGTTCTTCCATCTACATCAAGAATAATACATAAGCTATAGGCTAATTCCTCAGAAAAGTTATCAAACCACTGTTTTGAAGCAATAATTAAACCACCTCCCATATCACAATCAAATAAATAATTAGATAAAGAATCCATATTTATGACAATCTATTAAAGTAATAGCTTCATTCAAGTACTTCTCATGTATGAAAAGTGATTAGTGGAGCGACCAAGTCTCCCAAGATTTTACCACTTCCTTTCATCGCTTCAAAAGTTGGACGTAGTAGTTGATTTGTTGCAGGATAAATAACTACCAAAAGTTCCCCTTGATGGGTGAGAGTTAAAGGTGTTTTGTTGCGTTGTACTTCTTGAAATAATTGCTGGGTAGTTTCGGGTAATTCGTTGTCAGTAATCTGTTGCATATTGAAGTAATGGTATTTTAGAGAATTCTACATTTAATTAAAGATGATAATTGGTTATCTACAATTGTGATGTTGGGTTACGACACGAAAATATCAATTGTAGTTACATTTCAAATTAGCTTTCGTGTCTAACCCAACCTACAACTGTTTATCTACAACGGTGATGTTGGGTTACGACACGAAAATATCAATTGTCGTAGGTTTCAAATTGGCTTTCGTGTCTAACCCAACCTACAACTTCTGGTTAATTTTTTTTGTGCTTTGAACAACCTATATTCAGTTGATTTTTTTTAGCTTTTATTCATATTCAACCATTATAGTATCGTAAACAGCAAAATAAAATGAGGAGAAATGTAATATAGAATTTATCGCACTATAGATTATTTAATTATCAATCCTATCTCTATTAATAAAAACACTTTTTGTGATTCATTGTCATTTCAAACAAATCAATTATTCTGCATAATAATAAGAATTGTCGTCAGGTATTTTATTAAAGTATAAATTCAATCAATAACATCATGTATAATAACATTTTATTTGTCGTTTTATTAATCTAATAAAATTATCTAAATTACTTTGATATTTGTTGAGATATAACAATATTTACATATTTGATAGAAAGCATGTCCATAAAGGCAAAAAACATAGTAGTAATACTATTACTTTCTGCTATCGATAAATAATGGTCTTATTATCAACTTTAAACAATCATAAATCTCTATATTATCAATAACGATAGGACTGTTTGCTTTCAGATATTAACAAGAATAAAAGTTTAGTTACTTCGTAAAGAGGCGCGTGTGAAAGAACAATCATTTACGGCTCTTTGCAAATGTTACTCAATACTTTAAGAGAAGCGATCGATCCTATTTAAAATGAGAGACTTATCGCTAGATTCAATCGTTGAATTACTTCTGATGTATTTCAAAAATACCACAACTAATCAATGCATAAGTAAGTCGGCACAAATAAACGTAACTATGTAACATGTAGGTAAATTAACCTTAAACCCTTATTGCTACTTGCTACTCCTTGCTTGTTAGTCTTAACTACGATTTTCAACACCGACTTACTTATCCCCAGAAATAATTCAACTTTTCGGTGTCAGATAAACTAAAAAATCCCTTTAATTACAATGTGGAGCCTATTTTATCGCAATACCCGATTACTAATTCTTACTATCTGCCTGATCTTAGCTTGGGGACTCTCATCCTTCCAAATCTTGCCCCGGATGGAAGATCCCCTACAAAGTCAGTGGTTTGGACTCGTTACTACCCAATTACCTGGAGCCAGCGCTCAACGAGTGGAATCCCTGGTAACGGATAAGATTGAGCAAGAATTATTCCAGATTAAAGAAATTAAAGAACTTTATTCGACTTCCAATTTAGGCAACTCTACAATCATTGTTGTATTGCAAGATAGTGTGAAAAATCATGATGAGGTTTGGGCTAAGGTGCGCGATCGCCTCGATGGTGTAGCTCCACAACTACCGCCAAGTACTCTCAAACCTCAATATCAAGAGTCTACAGGGGCGAATACACTGATTGTTGCGCTGACTTGGAATTTAGATAAGCCACCAAACTATGCTATTTTGCATCGTTGGGCAAAGGAATTAGACTCCTCGCTGCGTACTTTAACTGGTACAGAGAAAGTTGAATTGTTCGGTGTTCCGAGTGAAGAAATTGTAGTTGAAATTAGCGAGAACGATTTAGCAGCACTTGGTTTCACTCCACAAGAACTTTCACAGCAAATAAGCCTGAGCGATGCAAAGGTATCTAGCTCTCAACTATACAGCCCTAACAATAATCTCCTCTTGGAGACACAAACAAAGCTAGATTCACTAGAGCGCATCCGCCAAATACCAATTCGCGTTGCCAATTCCGGAGAGTTGTCTCGTTTAGGAGATATTGCCGATATAAAAAAAAGTATTCAAGAGCCACTGACAGAATCAGCCATTATTGACGGTAAACCGGGAATTGCCGCTGCTGTATTAATGGAGTCAACAACGCGGATCGATCTGTGGAGAGAAGAAAATCGCCAAACCCTCGAAAAATTCCAGTCAAAACTACCAGCCGGTATTGAATTACAGGTAATTTTTGACCAAAGTCGTTATGTTAATCATCGGCTAAACCACCTTTTTCAAAACCTAATTCTGGGAGCGGTATGTGTTATTGGGGTGAGTATCTTTCTCATGGGATGGAAATCTGCTTTAGTAGTTGGTTTATCCCTTCCCCTTTCAATATTAATGGTATTTGGGGCTATGAGACTGCTATCGATTCCCTTACATCAAATTTCAGTTACCGGATTAGTCATAGCTTTGGGTTTACTGATTGATAATGCAATTGTGGTTGTCGATGAAATACAAATTTTACTCAAAGCTGGTTCTCAACCCAAAGAAGCTATTTCTAAAAGTGTTAGTTACTTAGCTGTTCCCTTACTAGCATCTAATTTAACTACTGCTTTAACTTTTACTCCCGTTGCCATGCTTCCTGGAGGTGCGGGGGAATTTTTAAGAACTATAGCTCTATGCGTGATTTTGGCGCTGTTATGTTCTCTGTTGCTTTCATTAACAATAGTACCTGCTTCCATCGGTTTGATGTTTAATATCCACAGCAAAGGTAATACTATTACTTTTTCTCGGAGATGGTGGAATACAGGCTTTTCCCGACCGGCTTTGACAAGACTTTATCAACGCTGTCTCGATTTTATATTGCTTCAACCATTGCTAGGGATACTACTGGCTCTGATTTTACCAATAACTGGTTTTTTCATGGCTGGGAATATTCCAGAACAGTTTTTTCCTCCAGCAGAACGAGATCAGTTTCATATTGAGTTGGAATTAACTGCTTCTGCTTCCTTAAAAGAAACTGAGTCAGTTGCACTTAAAGCCAGAAAAATTATTCTTAGTCATCCAGAAATAGTTAATGTACATTGGTTCTTTGGTAGAAATGTTCCTTCTTTTTACTACAACATCGAGCAGTCACGAAAAAATGTACCTAACTATGCTCAAGCCTTAGTTCAACTCGATTCAAGCGAAAACAGTCGTCAGCAAATTAGAATTTTGCAAGAGGAATTAGACCGAGCTTTACCCGAAGCTAGAGTCTTAGTAAGGCAATTAGAACAGGGGCCGGGTGTTGCTGCACCAATCGAATTGAGTATTTACGGTTCAGATTTAGATACTTTGGAAAAATTAGGGCAGGAAGCTCGGGCAAGATTAGCCCAAATACCTGATGTTACTCATACCAACATTAGTTTAGGGGAAGCATTACCCAAATTTGGATTGAATTTGGATGTCGAACTTACCAGACTCGCAGGACTTAATAACACAGAAATTGCTCAACAACTCAATGCCAATCTAGAAGGAGTTTTAGGAGGTTCTATTTTAGAAGGCAGCGAAGAATTACCCGTACGAGTGCGTTTATCCAATAAAACTCGCGGCAATCTCGACCAAATTGCATCTTTAAAGCTACTCCCAACTACTATAAATAACAATGAAACCCCTGCACTTCCCCTGTCTAGCATTGCTGAAATCCAGTTGGTTCCCGAACTTGCCAAAATTACGCGACACAATGGTGAAAGAGTAAATGTCGTTCAAGGCTTCATCACTGCTGGAATTCTACCTTCAAAAGTATTAACTGACTTTAAACAGCACCTGCAAAAAAGCGATTTCCAATTGCCCATCGGCTACAGGATGAAATTTAGCGGCGAATCTGCTAAACGCAATGAGGCAATAGGTCAATTACTATCAAATCTTGGTGTTTTACTAGTATTAATGTTTGCTGTTTTAGTTTTATCTTTTGCTTCCTTTAAATCGGCAATTATCATTGCAATGGTAGGCATTTGTTCTATAGGACTGGGATTATACTCTCTGTGGATGTTCGGATATCCGTTAGGTTTCATGGCAGTCTTAGGCACAATTGGTCTTACCGGCGTTGCCATCAATGATTCCATTGTTGTTCTTGCTGCTCTCAAAGCTGATTCCCAAGCAAGCAAAGGCGATCGCCAAGCAATAAGCAACGTTGTAGTTCGTTCTACTCGCCATATTCTTACTACCACTATTACCACCATTGCAGGTTTTATACCCTTATTCCTTGATGGTGGAGAATTTTGGTCGCCTTTAGCCATCTGTGTAGCCGGTGGAGTCGGTGGTGCAACTTTGTTAGCGCTATTCTTTGTTCCTTGCGCCTATTTATTACTTCTATCCCGCTTTAAGATTAACTATCTCTTTTTACCTCTTTCCTCTGCGCTCTCTGTGTCTCTGCGGTTTTTTAATCGGTAATCGTAGAGCCAGAAAGAGAGCTTGACTTAGTAATCGTGCGCTGGGGTTTGAAAGCCGATTCAATTATTCCGTTAATAGTAAAAAGCGATCGAAATGGATGACAAATTAAACAACACTCAAATATCTCCTCCAGACAGCACTAATGCTAATCCCAATCAACTTCCTCAACAACAAAATACTGCTTCTTCAAACACTCCCTTATCTCAACACAATTTTTTCTCACCTCTAAGTTTGCTTTTAGGCATAAGTTTATTAATTTTTCTCTTTCCCCCCACTAGTCGCCATCTACTGACAAATTTCTTTATCGAAAGAGCCAACCAAACAAGAGAAAAATCAAATTCTAAAACCACTATCTCAGAAAGAATCCTCCCAGTTAACATACAACAAGTGCAGTCGGTAAATTCATACGAAGTTAAACGCTCCTATATCGGAACAATAGTTCCTCGTCGTAACAGCTCTTTTGGTTTTGAGCAGTCAGGAAAATTAAAGAAGATTGTAGTTGATGAAGGAGATAGGGTTAAAGCTGGCACATTACTGGCATTTTTAGATACCAAAACCATCAAAGCTCAAAAAAGAGAATTATTTGCTCAAAAAGCTCAACTTGTTGCCCAGTTAAAAGAATTACAAGCTGGTGCCCGTTCTCAAACTATTGCTGCCGCACGGGCAAATGTGAAAAATTTGACATCTCAACTGCAACTAGCTCGCTTAAAGGATCGGCGGCGAAAGGAACTATACACTCAGGGAGCCATTTCCCGAGAGCAACTTGATGAAGCAACCTCTAACTTAAGTGAAGTGCAAGCTAAACTTGAAGAAGTTCAAAGTCAATTAAATAAAACACTTGCGGGAACGCGCCCCGAACGTATCGAAGCTCAAAAAGCATCTATTGAACGAATAAATGCTTTGATTGCTTCCAAAGAAATTGAATTAGAAAAAAGTGTACTCAAAGCTCCCTTCACCGGAACAATTGCAGCGAATTTAGTTGATGAAGGAACAGTGGTGAGTGTAGGTACTCCTATATTACGCTTAGTAGAAGATGGAGTATTAGAAGCTCGTATTGGTGTGCCGGTAACTACTGCAAAAAAAATGCAAATAGGTACAAAATTACCAGTCAAAATTGCCGACAATAACTATAGCGCTAGGATTTTATCAATTTTGCCAGAATTAGATTCAAAAACCCGTACCAATACAGTTGTTTTGAGATTAGATTCCGCAGCGATAGGAAAAGTTTCTCCCAATCAGGTTGCCAGATTGCAACTTACTGAAACTATCTCCGATAAAGGGTACTGGCTACCAACTACAGCTTTAGTAAAAGGAATTAAGGGTTTATGGTCGTGTTATGTTTTAGGTGAATCTGACAAATCCCAATCCTTTACTAATCGCAGCAACAAGGCTTTCAGCGTCAAACAAAGAGATGTGGAAATTCTGCATAGTATCGGCGATCGCGTTTTAGTTCGCGGTACTATTCAAGATGGCGATCGAGTAATTATTAATGGAACTCACCGTCTCATGCCTGGTAAATTGGTAATGCCAACAATGTTGGAAAAATGATGGTTGATGCCTTTAATAGAACTAAAAAATGTCATCAAAAACAGATAACCAAATTGATTTTACTTCACAACTGCTTGAATTAATGCAGCAAAAAGATATTCCTAGTTTCAAAGCTTTAAGTAAATTAGCTAGTGTTTCCGAATATCAGATACAGCGCTTGCGAAAAGGAGAAATTCAGCAAATGCGTTTAGAGTTTTTAGTAAAAATATCCCAAGCCCTACAAATAGATTTAGGTGAGTTAATAAATAGTTTTTCGACAACAGATTTAGTAAATCGCTCGGCATCAACCCAACAGTCATCATCAAAAGAAATAACCAACTTAAAAAAAGAATACGAACGCTTACTTCTTCAATTAGAAAATCAAGAGCAATTATTGCTTTCTCGGTTTCAGCAATCGAGTTTACAAATTCTCGAATCATTATTAATTCAATTCCCTACAGCAGCCAGCAGAGCAAGAGAAAATCGTCAGCTACCTGCAGCCAATATTATTCCGCTGATAGAAAAACCGATTACCAGACTTTTACAGGAATGGGGAATCGAAAAAATAGCTGAAGTAGATACAGAATTATCTTACCAACCCGAAATCCACCAATTAATCGAAGGTAACGCCCAACCCAACGAAAAAGTCAAAATCCGTTATACCGGCTACCGTCAAGGAGATAAGTTATTGTATCGAGCAAAAGTGAGTCCGGTTTAGGGAGATGGGGAGACAAGGGGATGGGGAGACAAGGGGATGGGGAGATGGGGGGTTTTTTTGGGTTGGGTTTTTTTTGGTTTTGGGTTGTTGGGGAGAGTTAGGAGTTAGTACCACGCCTCGTGTAGAGATCTCCGCACTGCTACGTCTCTAGAATGCCAGAGTTAGAAGTTAGGAGTTAATAATTAGTAGAAAGTAGAGAGTAAACCATTTGTAGTGCCCGCGATATTCCCCCAATCCCCAATGCCCAATCCCCCATCCCCCATGCCCAATCCCCCATGCCCAATCCCCAAT
>ERZ1740052.349-NODE-349-length-16069-cov-6.133758_pt1 | contig 16069 bp, 15 predicted proteins | sample MGYA00581750_ERZ1740052 | MGnify/ENA primary metagenome ERZ1740052 (study PRJEB43018, sample SAMN04849743) | marine metagenome | isolation source: floating plastic debris | place: Pacific Ocean | collected 2008-08-30 | study: EMG produced TPA metagenomics assembly...
GGTTTGTCAAAATATTAAGACGACCTACTACAAATTGCAACTGTCTGTTCTTAAATAAAAAGATAGCTACTACAGATAATAAGGCCGATAAAAAAAATGATACTGGAATACTTTTTTGTAAAAAAGAAGCTGCTTGTAACAAATCTAAAGAAAAGATTGTGCTTTTAGCAGTGCTCCATAAATTGAATACAAAAGTCAATCCTCCAGAAATAATTCCGGCTAATAATAGATATAACGTTTGAATTCTTTGTATCATATTTAAAAATTGGATTGCAAATTTACGTTTTCTTTTTTTAAAAAGAAACTTTGCAAATCAAAATATTTATATATATTTGTCGGGTAAGGAAACCTCACACTACTTACTTGTTGCAAGTAAGCTATTCAAGAAAACAAAGATCTAAATTATCATCCCCTTATTTTCAAAAAGATACCTATAATTTAAAAATATTCTAATGTTCGAAATCTCGGATTTAAAAGCTAAAAAATTAGTTGAATTACAAGAAATTGCAAAGAAAATTGGTTTAAAGAAAACAAGCCAGTTAAAAAAGCTTGATCTTATTTACAGGATTTTAGACACTCAGGCAGAGACTTCTAAAGAGCAGAAAAAGGAAAAACCTGAACCTAAAACAACTAAACCAGCAGCTACTAGTGAGAAAAAAGAAGCAGAAAAACCTGCTGCTACTGAGGCAAAAGCTGAAAGACCTAAAAGAAAACGTATTTCTAAATCTGTTGAGCAAGCAGCTAGTACTGTAAAACAAACTACTAGTGTTCATACAAACACTGCTAAAAACGAGCAGAGAAAACCTCAACATTCTAGTAATAACAACCAGAATAACAACAATCAAAATAATAATAGAGGTCAGAAAAATTCTTCGAATGATCAGAGCAATAAGTCTCAAAACAATCACCAGAAGAATAATAACCAGAATAGAAATAACAATCAAAACAGAAATAATAACAAACATCAAAATAAAAATCAAGGACCTAAACACAAGAGCGGAAATCGTTACCGTGACCCTGATTTTGAATTTGATGGAATTATTGAAAGTGAAGGTGTTTTAGAAATGATGCCAGATGGTTATGGTTTCTTACGTTCTTCTGACTATAATTATTTATCATCTCCAGATGATATTTATGTATCTCAATCTCAAATTAAATTATTCGGATTAAAAACAGGTGATACTGTAAAAGGAAATGTTCGCCCTCCAAAGGAAGGTGAAAAGTATTTCCCATTAATTCGTGTATCTAAGATTAATGGATTAAATCCTAATATTGTTAGAGACCGTGTTTCTTTTGAGCATTTAACTCCTCTTTTTGCAAATGAAAAATTCAATTTAGCAGAAAAAGGTAGTTCTTTATCTACGAGAATTATGGATTTATTCTCTCCTATCGGTAAAGGACAACGTGGTATGTTAGTAGCACAACCAAAAACTGGTAAAACGATGTTACTTAAAGATGTTGCTAATGCAATTGCAGCAAATCATCCTGAAGTATATCAAATTGTTTTATTAATTGATGAACGTCCTGAGGAAGTTACAGACATGAAACGTAGTGTTCGTGGAGAAGTTGTTGCTTCTACTTTTGACGAACCAGCTGATAAACATGTTCGTGTTGCTAATATTGTTTTAGAAAAAGCAAAACGTTTAGTAGAGCGGGGACATGATGTAGTAATTTTATTAGATTCTATCACTCGTTTAGCTCGTGCATATAATACTGTTGCTCCGGCTTCTGGTAAAATCTTATCGGGAGGTATAGATGCTAATGCATTACATAAACCAAAACGTTTCTTTGGTGCGGCTCGTAATATTGAAAATGGTGGTTCTTTAACAATTATTGCTACAGCATTAACTGAAACTGGTTCTAAAATGGACGAAGTAATCTTCGAAGAATTTAAAGGAACTGGTAACATGGAACTTCAATTAGAGCGTAACATTGCTAATAGAAGAATTTATCCTGCTATCGACTTAATTAAGTCGAGTACTCGTAGAGATGATTTATTATTAGACCCAAAAACAGTACAACGTATGTGGGTGTTACGTAAATATTTAGCAGATATGAACCCAATAGAAGCTATGGAATTTATTCAACAACGAATTAAGACATCGATTAACAATGAAGAGTTCTTAATTTCTATGAACGGATAACATTTGTTTTGACAAAAAATATAATAAAAAAAATACCCAATAATGGGTATTTTTTTCACATCTTATTAACATATGTTAATTCAACTTATCCTCATATATGCTTGTTTCATCGATACATCACCTACCATTCGTCTAAGGTTTTAATAATCAAGAGGATATTTGAGGTATATTTAATATCAGAAGCAAGGGACATATATTTGGTCACAAGCATTTTAATAATTTGGGAGCGATTTTAACATTTTTACATTAAATAGACAGGCTCAAATATATTGTCACATTCCCCCGATTGACATATGGATTTGGATAATTTGCATTATCCAAATCTTTATTTTTATACCTATCCTAACTCTTTTTTCATTTTTTTGACAAAACTAAACAAATTAACATATGTTAATTTCATCGACACATTAACTACCATTCATCTAAATTTAAAGAAGAAAACAAGAGTTCCACTATATCTTTGAAATCATAAATGAGGGATTATTTAAGTCTATAGCATTTTAATTATTTATTTGGGAGCGATTTAGCATTTTTAAAAGATAGACTTAAAGAATTATTACAACCCCAACTGACTTAAAAATATGGATAACCAAAAGTTATCCATATTTTTTTGTTCTTAATTTAAAACTTAGGGTAGATTACTTTTTGTAGCGGAACATCAAACTCATTTAAATCTTCAATTAAGTCTACTGGTTTAAAAAAGTTTAATCCAATTGTTTGTACCTCATCTTTACAATCACTTAAAAAGCGATCATAAAAACCTTTACCATAACCAACTCTATATTTTTTTTCATCTGAAATTAACAAGGGCACAAAAACTAAATCAATAGTTTTTACATTTATTTCTTTTGCTTTTTCTGGTTCTGGAATTCCGTATTTATTCACGTGTAAAACAGTATCTTTTTCAAAAAGATAGTGTGTTAATGTAGCATCGGTAAAATTACTTTTACTGATGATTATATTTTTTCCTTGACTCCTCAGGAAATCAATAATTGGATACGTGTTAATTTCTTTCTGTTTTTCTATTGGAAGAAATATGTGAATATTTTGAACTGTAGAAAAATCGCATTCAAATAGTTGTTTGTAAATATCTCTTTCTAGCGTATCTATGGTTTCTTTAGATAATTCTTTTCTTTTTTCTTTATAGATTTTTCTTAATTCATTTTTATTCATGCTACAAAAATACTAAGAAAATCGCTCAACATTAAAAGAGTTAATATTCATACTTGTTTTCTTATTAAAGATAACTTCAGTAATTAATTTTCCTGTCGCCGGACCTAAACTCCACCCCATCATTGCATGACCTGTTCCTACTGTAACGTTATTAAAATTAGATAGTTTTCCTATATACGGAAGACCATCGGGGGAGCATGGTCTTAAACCGCATTTAGCTGAAGTTTTATCATATTCATTTATCTGAATCTCATTGTAATAACTTTCAGCAGCGTTAGCAATAGCATTAACTCTTTTAGGATTAATAGTATGATTTATTCCTCCTAACTCCATAGTACCAGCAAAACGAGTAGCATTTTCCATTGGAGTAACAGCTACTTTTGCCTCTAATAATATAGAAGGAATATTAATTTTAGTTGGTTTTGTTACATCTATTCTATATCCTTTTCCTGCTTGAATCGGAACATTAATCTGTAATTTTTTCAGTATCTGTTGAGACCAAGAACCACTGGCGATAACGATCTCATCAAATTTTATGAATTCATTTTTAGTTTTTAAGCCTGAAACTACATTTGATTGAATTTCAAAATCTTCTACTTCAGTATTCTCTTTAAAAACTACACCTTCATCTATTAGAAAATGCTTCATTTGCTGCATAAATTGATGCGGTGTCATATGAGCGTCAGACAAATAGTGTATTGCACCTTTAATTGTGCTATTCACCGTTGGCTCTATTTCTTGTAATTGTTTTCGAGAAAGATGCTCTACTTTTAAACCACAATCAATTGCTTTTTTCCCTACATTCCATTCTTGTTCACCAGCTTTATCAGTTTTATACAGCATCAATAAACCTTGATGTTTATAAAAGAAATTAAAATTTTCATCTGATTTCATTTCCTCATAAAGCCTTCTGCTAAGCAAGTTAATATCTCTAATTACGGGTATTGAAGCGGCTACTTTTTGAGAAGTCGCTGATTTTTTGAATAACCAAGACCATTGTAAAAAATCATAATTCAATCTTGGTTTTACATAAAATGGACTAGAAGAATTAAACATCCATTGAATTCCTTTGGTAATTATTCCTGGACTAGCTAAAGAAATAATATGGCTCGGTGTAATTAACCCAGCATTTACATAAGAAGCCCCTGAAGAAAAATCTGATTTATCAATCACGATAATCTCAGCAGCTTCTTTTTGTAAATAATAGGCTGTACAAAGCCCAATTATTCCCCCTCCAATAATAACCACTCTTTTTTTCATCTTATATTACTTGAAATCCATGTGCATAAGGATCATCTTCATCATCAATTATGATTGTATTGTAACCATATATTTTAGCCCATCCTTGTACACTTGGTATAATTGCTTTTTTATTATTTACTGTAGTTTCTTGCTCTACTCTACCAACAAACTTGCTACCTATAAAACTCTCATGAATAAAATCTTCTCTAATCTTTAATTTTCCTTTAGCATATAATTGTGCCATTCTAGCTGATGTTCCTGTACCACAAGGACTTCTATCAATAGCTTTATCACCATAAAAAACAGCATTTCTACCAGAAGAACTTTTATCTAAAGGGTTGCCAGTCCACAACATATGAGATACATCTCTAATAGTATCATCTTCTGAATGCACAAAATAATTCGGGTATTTTTTAATGATATTATTACGTAATAATAGAGAATACTGTATGATTTTAGATGCGGTAAAATCTTGTATTCCTGAAAAGTTCTTTTGTGGATCTACAATTGCATAAAAATTTCCGCCATAAGCAACATCAAAAGTTAACTCTCCCAACTCTGGACAATCAATTGTTAAATCTTCTGCTGCTAGGTAACTTTTTACGTTTTTTAGTTTTACCCACTCTACTTTTCCATTATTTTCTTTGTACGTGATCTCTACTAAACCAGCAGGAGCTTCCATTTTAATAACTCCTTTTATTTTAGGCCGAATTAAACCTTCTTCAATCGCTATTGTAATTGTTCCAATAGTTCCATGACCACACATTGGTAAACAACCAGAAGTTTCTATAAATAAAATTCCAAAGTCATTTTCTGGATTTTGAGGCGGATATAAAATTGAACCACTCATCATATCGTGCCCACGAGGTTCAAACATTAATCCTTTACGAATCCAATCGTATTCACGGAGAAAATGTTGTCGTTTTTCACTCATTGAGTTACCAATAAGTTTTGGACCTCCTTCTTTTACAACACGAACAGGATTTCCGCATGTATGTCCATCAATACATGTAAAAACGCTTCTCATTCGATTAAACTTTGTTTATTTGTCCGTTTACTACTCGTGAAATTCCTAATAGATTTTCATCTTTTAATTCGTCTGGTAATAACTCATTTGGCCAATTTTGATAACTAAATGGACGAACCCAACGTTTTATAGAATTCACACCAACTGCGGTAAAACGACTATCTGTAGAAGCAGGATATGGACCACCATGCACCATTGAAGGACATACTTCAACTCCAGTTGGAACTCCATTAAAAATTAATCTTCCTACCCTATTTTGCATTTTAGCTACTAAGCTCGAATAAGTTGATATTTCATTATCATCTGAAATTATAGTTCCTGTTAGCTGTCCTTCTAAACTTGAAATAACTTCCTCTAATTGTTCCAAATTTTCACATTGAACTATAATTGAAAATGGGCCAAAAACTTCGTGATGTAAAGTTGAATTTTCTAAAAACGTTTTCCCTGTAACGGTTGCAACTACTTGAGAAGCATAATTCGTTTGAATCTCTTTATCTAAATTAGCCACAATCGTTACATCGTTTTGATTCATCGCTTGTTGCTTTCCTTTCTCGTAAGCTCCATGAATGTTTGGATGTAACATACAAGAAGGATTTATTTCTTTAATTTTTGATCCTAATTCATCAATAAAACCAGACAATTCCTCTCCTGCAATTCCTAAAATCAAACCAGGATTTGTACAAAATTGTCCAGTTCCTAATGTTATTGATCCTGCATATGTATTTGCTATCTCATTCCTTCTATTTTGTAAAGCTTTTGGCATCAATACTACTTGAGTTATACTTCCCATTTCTGCAAAAACAGGAATTGGTTCTTCGCGTTTAGCCGCAATATCTAATAAAGCTCTTCCTCCTTTAATACTTCCAGTATACCCAACTGCTTTTATTTTTGGATGACTCACTAATTGTTGTCCCGCTGAATAATCTTTCGCATTAATATTTGAAAAAACTCCATTTGGCATTCCTGTTTTTTCAGCAGCTTTCACAATTGCAGTTGCAATTAATTCTCCTGTTCCTGCATGCATTGGATGTGATTTTACAATTACTGGGCAACCTGAAGCTAAAGCTGCTGCTGTATCTCCACCGGCTGTAGAATAAGCTAATGGAAAATTACTTGCTCCGAAAACCACAACAGGACCAAGTGGAATATTCATTTTTCTTAAATCTGGTTTAGGTGCTGGAGTTCTATCTGGAATTCCAGTGTCTATAGAAGCTTCCACCCAAGAACCTTCTTCTACTAAATCTGCAAAAGAGCGTAATTGAAAAACTGTTCTTCCTCTTTCTCCAGCAGCTCTTCCTGCAGGTAAACCTGTCTCAGAACAATATGTGTTTATTAAATCGTCTCCTAAGCTTTCTATCTCGTCAGCAATTGTTCTTAAAAACTCAGCTTTTTGTTTTCCAGAATAATTTTTATAACTATGAAAAGACTCTTCTGCTTTATTTACTGCTTGATTTATCTCTTCCTCAGTCGCCTGAAAATATTCAAACTCGTTTTCTTTATTTAATTCAGGATTTATGGTTTTAAATCTAACAGTTCCTAAAGAAGATAATTGATTTCCTATATGATTTTTTCCAGTAATCATGGTTTTATAAACTTTTATAATTTGGTAGTGAGGGCCTGTTTTTAAGTCCTTCTTCAATAATTTGAAGTACTTTACTTCGTTCCTCTCCAATTAATGGTAATCGAGGGGCTCTAACATTTTCAGTTCCTATTCCTGTAGCAACTTCTGCCAATTTAATATTCTGAACTAATTTAGAGTTTATATCTAACTCTAACAATGGTAAAAACCATCTATAAATCTCGATAGCTTCTTGTATTTTTCCTGCTTTTTGTAACTCATATATAGCTACAGTTTCCTTAGGAAAAGCACAAACCAAACCAGCAATCCAACCATCAGCTCCCATTAACAAACTTTCTAAAGCTAGTGTATCTACACCTGTCATTATTTTTAATCGATCACCAAAAGCATTTTTAATTCTAGTAACATTTGATATATCTCGAGTAGATTCTTTAACCGCTTCAATATTATCACAAGACAACAATTCTTCAAACATATTTAAAGTAACTTCTATACCATAATCAACTGGATTATTATACACCATAATTGGCAATGAAGTATTATCGGCTACTGCTTTAAAATATGCTACAGTTTCCCTTCCGTCTGCTTTATAACGCATTGGTGGTAACATCATTAATCCTTTGGCTCCGTCTTGTTCTGCTTTTTTTGCTGCTGCAATAGCAGATTTTGTAGTTTGCTCTGCTATATTAATTAAAACAGGAACATTCTCGTTTACTATGTTTACTGTTGTTTGTGTGAGTTCACTTTTTTCTTCATTAGATAAAGTACTGGCTTCTCCTAAAGTTCCACCTAAAACAATTCCATGTACTCCAGCATCTAGCTGGGCATTTATATTTAATTCGAACGTTTTAAGATCTAATTGATCATCTGATGTGAATTTAGTCGTTACGGCTGGCATAACTCCTCTCCATTCTATTGCCATGATAATTTATATTTTTTATGACAAAATTACTGGAGATGTATACATTTAAAAACATCAAAATTACTCAAAACTAATACTATATTAATTATTTATTAAACCTATTAATTAAAATACATTAATTTTATATTCAATTATACATAGCAAACTATCATGAAAGCATTACCTTTTAAAATTCCGAAACCCAAAAATCTGGGGTTAATTTACCAAGAAGATAAAGGAATCTTTTATGATAAATTTCATCAGCATGAAGAGATTCAAATCTCTTATATCGTAAATGGAAAGGGAACTTTAGTTGTAGCAGACACTATTCATCAATATTACACCAACGATGTATTTATTATAGGAAGCAATTTACCCCATCTTTTCAAAAGTGATTCAGAGACTTCTGAGGATTCTTTTATGATATCTTTATTTTTTACAGAACAATCCTTTGGACAAGATTTTTTTGCTTTAGATGATTTTAAATCTTTAGAAAACGTATTTAAAAAAACTGTAAGTGGCTTTAAAATTGACACTCCAAATACAGTTATATCTCAACATTTTCATGCTTTGAAAAATAGTTCTGACTTAGAACGTTTTATTATTTTTCTTAAACTATTACAAAAGTTTAACAGTATAAATACTGAATCACTTTCAAAATTTATTTATCCTAGAAAATATACTGAAAATCATGGTAGAAGAATGCAGATTATTATGAACTACACTATGAATAATTTTAATTCTGAAATTGATTTAAATAGTATTGCTGAAAAAGCAAACATGACTAAAAACGCTTTCTGCAACTACTTTAAAAAGCGCACCAATAAAACCTATTTTACTTTTTTGAATGAGCTTCGTGTAGAAAATGCTTGTAAATTACTTTTAGAAAATAAAGAAACTGCAATTAATGAAATTGCATATCAATCAGGATATAGCAGTTTATCTAATTTTAATCGAAAATTTTTAGCAGTAAAAAAAATGACTCCTTCTCAATATCGAAAAAATCATTAAAGATTTTTTAATTCTTCTTTTAACTTTTTTGTTAATCCTTTCACAACCAAATCATATGAATGATCTATTAACTCAAAGACCAATTCATCTGGAACATCTTGATTGATTGTTATTGTGTTCCAATGTTTTTTGTTCATATGAAACCCTGGATTAATTCCTTCATATTCGCCTCTAAGTTCTTCAGATTTTTCAGGATCACATTTTAAATTTATTTTCTCTTCCCCTTTTTCCCAGTGATTTAAACCAACCAAAGCAAACATCTTTCCCATTACTTTAAATACTAAAGTAACATCATCGAAAGGAAAATTTTCTGTAATTCCTTTCTTACGAATACAATATTCTCTAAGTTGTTCTATATGCATTATTCTAATAATTTCATGTTTCCACTTGGCAATTCAAGCGCAGAATAATCTAACTTCCATCCAATGGCTTCAATCAAATTTTTCATTAAAGCGATAGCCTCTAAAGCTTCATGATTTGCAGCTTGCATTAGATTACTATTTGGTATTTTTTGAAGTACGTGTTCTTTTGCTGCTTGATTAACTTTGGTTAAATCTTCTGAATTAAATTTATTTAAAAAACCATCTTGTATATCATAAAAACGAATATTAGGTTCTACAGATAACACTTCTGGCTGAGGGAATTCAGACAATTTAATTGTTTTATTTTTTGTGTCAGCTTCCATTTTAATCTTTCTAAAATCGAAACCAATATGTGTTTTCGCGTTAATTAAAATAATTGCTTTTTTCTTACTAGAAATTAACCCTAAAAATTTACCTTGTGTATCTTCATGATGGTAAATCTCCGCAAAATCTCCTTCAACAGTAATTAGCTTAGTAACTTTTTTAATCTTATCTAATAAAACTACAGATTGATTTTCTGTTAAGTTCCTGCTTTTCACATGAGAAAACTTTTGAAAAATAAAATAAGAGGCGACAGCACCTAAAGCCAATCCAAAAAACAATAATTCCATAGGATAAATATAAGTTTATATCATTAATTGAGACCTATTTTTCACAATGAAAGTCACAAACATTTTAGTATTGTTAAGAATACTTTAATAGTTGTTCGATATTTAAATTGCTAATTTTATTCTCTAATTCTAACCTACAGATGCATTCTACTATTGTAAATTTTCGCAAAAAACTTCATAAAAACCCTGAAGTTTCAGGGCAAGAATTTCAAACAGCTAAAAGAGTTCAAGATTTTATTCAACTTCATTATCCAGGTGAATTTATCACTCAAATTGGAGGGCCTAGATTTGAAGTAGTATATAATTTCGGAACCGAAGGAAATACTGTAGCTATTCGTTGTGAATTAGATGCATTACCAATTATCGAAGCAAATAATTTTGAATACAAATCTGTTTTTAAAAGTGTTTCTCATAAGTGTGGGCATGACGGACATATGGCTATAGTTGCTGGATTAATTTTTTGGTTAAAAGAACAAAATTTAAAAAAAGGTCGAGTTGTACTAATTTTTCAATCTGCTGAAGAAACAGGAAAAGGAGCTTATGAAATGCTAGATGATGTAAAATTTAAAGCATTAAATATCGATTATATTTTTGCGCTTCATAACATTCCAGAAGTTGATTTACACACTGTAATTACAATGAAAAATGGATTTTCTGCTGAAGTGGAAAGCTTTGTTTTAAAATTATCAGGTTTGGCTTCTCATGCTGCAGAACCTCAAAATGGAATTAATCCTACTTTAGGAATAGCACAGCTTACTCAAGAATTAGATAAATTAAATATTAGTGATCCTAATGCTGAAAATTTTCAAGTATTAACTCCTGTTCATGTAAAAGTTGGAGAAGCTAATTATGGAATTTCTCCTGGAGAAGCAGAACTCCATTACACAATTAGAACCTGGAGTTTAAAAACAATGGAGCAACTGAAAACTCAAATTCTAAATATCATCAATCAAATCAGTAAACAACATCAATTAAAACATGAAATAAATTGGTTAGAGCATTTTCCTGCCAGTGAAAACAACTTAGACTGTAATGGAATTATAAGAAATGCTGCCGAAAACTTACATTTTAAAATTGAAGAACGTAATTACCCTTTTAAGTTTGGTGAAGATTTCGGTTGGTTTTCTAGATATTATAAAACTGGAATGTTTGGTTTAGGTTCTGGTTTAAATACAGCTCCATTACATAATCCTTCTTACGATTTTCCAGATGAAATTATCCCTACAGGTATTGCAATGTTTGGAGAAATACTTAAGATAACATTAGAGAACAGGTGATTCTTAATTATTTTTTAAATTGCAACCATAAATTAATCAACCTCATATAACCTATTCTATGAAAAAACTTTTGTTTGTCTTAATTGCTATTGTTGTAATTTCTTGTAACCAAAAAGAAAAGAAAAATCAATACTCTGAAAATTTAACTCAAACTTTAGATAGTGTTCTTTCTAACACTTTTAAAGAAAATGAACCTGGAGGATCTTTGTTAGTAAAAAAAGATGGTAAAATTGTCTTCTTAAAAAACTACGGTGTTGAAGATCTTAAAACTGGAAAGAAAATTACTGAGCATACAGTTTTTAATACGGGATCAATTTCTAAAACATTTGTATCTAATGCTATTTTAATTTTACAAGAACGTGGATTACTTTCTGTAGAAGATAGCATTTACAAATACTTTAAAGATTTTGATAACAAAGAGATTGCTCAAAAAGTAAAAATCAAACATCTTTTATCACATACATCGGGATTGCCTGATCTTAGAGATGTACGAAATAACTATGAATTTTTCCTAACGGCTAAAGACACAGCTAATTTTGAACCTATAAAACGTGCAGATTCTTTAAACTTTCAACCTGGAGAAAAGTTTCAATATTCAAACCCTTCTTATAATGGATTGGCTTTAATTGTTGAACAAGTTTCTAAACAAAAATGGCAAGATTTTATTAAAGAAAACATTTTTGAACCTTCTGGAATGAAAACAAGTACTATTACAGATGGTCCGCATCCTGAACAAGGAGTTGCTCACGCATATTATAAAGATGAAAACGATAAATACCAAGAAGCTGACTACGGTGAAATACCTACTTTTGCTGCTTCTGGAAATGGTGGTATTTGGAGTACAGTTTTAGAATTAGCTAAATATGAAGAAGCTTTACTAAACAATGTGTTTTTAAGCAAAGAATTAACTCAGAAATCTAGAGAAATTTACCATCCTAAAACATGGAAAGATTCTATTGCTCCTAATGTTGGTTATAGCTGGTTTATTGGTCAGAAAGGAGTTTTTAGAAAATCGTTACCTCAAGAACTTGGAGTTAATATGTTTTCACACACTGGTTCACAAGGAGGATTTAAAGCATTCTATATTAGTATTCCTGAGAAGAATATTTTTATTGCTGGATTATTCAACAAATACAAAAGTAATCTTTCTGAAATCATTGAAAAATCGGTTATCACATTGAAAGAAAACAATTGGTTAGATCAAAAATAATTCTACTAAATGATTGCTAATTCAAGTTTTCATTTTAATCCATTTTCTGGAGTTTTACATGAAGATATTCCTAAAGTTATTCTACCGAATATAGATATTGATCAGACAATTCATAGAATTCAAAATTCAGATTCTTTAGCTTTAGAGTTTATTGGTAGACAAGGAAGAGGAAAAACTAGTCATTTAAGATATTTACAACATATTTTACCTGAATATCCTATTTTTCTTTTAAACTCTACTTCATCAGTTTCTGATGTTATGAAAAATACTTCAGAGATTGTTTTTGTAGATAGTATTCAGCATTTAAGTTTTTCAAACAGAATTCAATTATTCAAAGAAAAAAAAGTAGTGATTTATACTACTCATTGGCGAAGAAAAATTGACTGTTTACTAGCTAAAAAAGAATATCATTCTATACGATTTAAAGGAATAGAACCAGAAAAACTTCAAGCTATTTTAAATGAAAGATTAAAGTTAGCTTCTGGTTCTAATACACCTGAAACTTTATTTAGCATTACTGATGTAAATAAGCTAATCAAAAAATTTGGAGATAATTATCGAGGAATTATAAATCATTTATACGAAAAATACCAATGAGTAATTCTATATTAAATGCCAGTATAAACGTTTTTGGCGCTGTAACATCTAACGTATATGATGGAGTTTTAAATATTCATCCTAAAGAAGATTTAATAATCGACCATATTGATGGAATTGTATATTTAGAAGCTCGCGGAAGAATGTCGAGTGTAAAAAAACAATTGGTAACATTTAAGATTGATGATAGAAAAGTTTTAACTAAAAATGAAACTTATGAAATTCCTTTTTCATTTAACTTAAATGAGGATTATATTGAATCTTACACAGGAAAAAATGTTAGTATTTCATATAGTTGTGAAGCCAAAATCCATGTTAATGAAGAAGATTTAGAAAAATTAGACAGAGGGGTTTTTACTAGAATGAAATCTTTTTTTACCTCTGATTACTCTACAAAAATTTCTGGTTATTTCAATAAATTTAATAACGAAGAACAATATAAAATCAGCGAAAAACACAGCGATTTAAAATTAGCATTTAACTTTTCTGGTACATTAATTATCGCTTTAATCGTTGCTGCTCTCTATATATTTTCCTTAATTGGCTTAAATTTTAATTTTCATGGATTTCATATCTTTTTACTAGTTATTGCGACCGCAATAATAAGTTATGTTCAATTCGAAATTAAAAAGAGCAGAATTGGAGATATTTCTTTAAAAACTTCTAATAGAGAAAATGGATTTATTTGCTATGTAAAACCTGCTCGAAATTTTAGTTTGAATAAAGCTCAAATCCATTATCGTATTGTAGAAAAAGTGGTAGACAATAGAGGTACTTCTTCTACAACTTACACAGAGATTATATTTAAATCACCCGTAAAACCTTTAAAAAGTAAAGGAAGTTCAGAAGTAGAATTTCAATTTCCTAAAAACAAAAGGTTAGGAAGTATGGAATTTGAAGATGCATCTATTTATTGGGAAATAGTAATTAACGGAACACATAACGGTATTTCAGAAAAATTAACTTGTACTATAGATGCTTACAAAGTTTAGTTTAAAATCTTATATAAGATAGGTTTACTTGGAGTCGCATCATTTTCAAAAGGTGCAATCATTAAGTTCAAGAAATATGTTCCATCTTCTGTTGTATTAGAAACAAAGATAAATTCTGTAATTGTAGCATGTAATCGTATTTCTCCTTTTGTATTCCAAAAGGCATTGTGAGCAAGTAACAATCCATCATCTTTTTCTTTATCTACAGAAGGCAAATCAATTAATAAATGTTCAATACCTTTTTCTCTTAAGTAAATAGCAGCTTCTTCTAACAAATATGGAGGATTAGTATTTGAATATCTTTTTGATTTTTTTTCATTTTCTAAATTGGGTAAGGTTCTAATTACTATAGCCTCTCTTTTTTTATTTCCTAAAACTACTTGCAATTGTTTCTTAGAAATTACTTCGTCTTCTCCTAAAGTTTCTGGAACCACAGTAACCACTTCAGCTAAGAAAAAAAAGCGTTTTAAATTTTCATTAACAGAATGTACTTTTTCAGTAATATGTCCGACACATTCTGTGTGTGTAATATGTGAATGTGGATTGAATTGAATCGTATTGAAATTTACTGGTGCTCCTTCTGAAACTTTTATTACCTCATCTCCAAATTGTTCTGCATAAATCTTAGGATCATCTAAATACCAAGCATTTACATTTTCTTTGGACGTATCAACAGGAATTGAAATATCTATTGGTTTCGATAAATCTATTTGATATTTTTTTGATTTATACTGAATTGTTGTAATCAAGATAAATTTAATTTAAACAAATCGGAAGCAATACCATCAGTTAAAAACTTTCCTTTTCGTGTTGTTTTTAGTGTTTGATTTTCAATATACAATAAATCTTCAAGAATGAATTTTTCGGCTTGCATTTTTAAATATACTAAATATTTAATACCAAAATCTTCTTTTACTTTTTGAAAAGAAACTCCCCAAATCGTTCGTAAACCTGTCATGACATACTCGTTATAACGATCTGTAATTGACAAATCTTCTATCTCTACAGGTAATTCTCCAGCAGTTATTTTTTTTATATACGATGCATTGTTAGCGATATTCCAACCTCGCTGCTTTCCATTGAAAGAATGTGCAGACGGACCAATTCCTAAATATTTTTTTCCTTGCCAGTATGCAGAATTATTCTGACTAAAAAAACCTTCTTTTCCAAAATTAGATAATTCATAATGTTGAAATCCTGCTTTATTTAATTCATCAACTAAAATTAAAAATTGTTCTTGTGCTAACTCATCATTAACATTATCTATAATTCCTTTTTCAATAAAACTTTTTAAAGCTGTTTTGGGCTCAACAGTTAATGCATAACTTGAAATATGTGGAACTCCGAAAGCCAATGCTGTTCGAATATTTTCTCGCCACTCTTCATTTGTTGTATTTGGAATTCCATAAATTAAATCAATTGAAATATTATCAAACTTACGAATTGCATGAGATAAACTTCTTTTTGCTTCTTCTGCATTATGTGCTCGATTCATTAGTTTTAAATCCTTTTCAAAAAAAGATTGAATTCCTATACTTAATCTATTCACAGAAGAACTTGCTAAGTTTTCAATTCGTTCTGAAGTTAAATCATCTGGATTCGCTTCTAAAGTAATTTCAGGTTCTTCAATAACTTTATAATTATCGTAAACTGCTTTAATAATACGATCAATTTCTATTTGGCTTAGTACACTTGGTGTTCCTCCTCCAAAATAAATCGTTTTTATCGCTTCATTATCGAACTCATTTTTACGCATTGTTAACTCTGTAATTATTACAGCTATCATTTCTTCCTTCCTTTTTAAAGATGTAGAAAAATGAAAATCGCAATAATAACATGCTTGCTTACAAAACGGAATGTGAATGTAAATACCACTCATCAATTATCAATTATCAGTTATCAGTTATCAGTTATCAGTTATCAGTTATCAGTTATCAGTTATC
>ERZ1740052.350-NODE-350-length-16050-cov-21.696905_pt1 | contig 16050 bp, 10 predicted proteins | sample MGYA00581750_ERZ1740052 | MGnify/ENA primary metagenome ERZ1740052 (study PRJEB43018, sample SAMN04849743) | marine metagenome | isolation source: floating plastic debris | place: Pacific Ocean | collected 2008-08-30 | study: EMG produced TPA metagenomics...
AAAAATATAGTTTAAAAAAAATAATGTATATTTGAACCGTAACCCAACATTTTAGCTTCAATTCTATGAATTATTAAAAATCAATAGTAGCCAATTGAACAAGCAACAACTAACTACTATCTACTAATCATGATTTAATACTAAACAAAAACAAAATCACTAGCACTTAAATCATTAACTTGAGTATCTAAAAGTATAGCTAAATCTTGACCCAAAGCATTAATAACTGTATTACTACCATCTTGAGTCAAATTTAAATCGTCAAATCCTAAAGTTGTATTAGCAAAACCAATTACATCTTCATTTTTCGTAAAATCGGTAATTGTATTTTCTTGGTTAGGTAAATCAAGAGTGTCTGTAACCAGCCAAAATTGGTCGCTACCACTTTCTCCAGAAACAATATTATTACCTTCACCGGAACCCAAAAATAGAATATCATTTCCAGTTCCGGAAATAATTATATGATTGCTTCCTCCAAATAGGATATCGTCACCACTACCCAAATCTACTCGACTCGATTCTCCACCAGGAGCAAAAGTAATATCTACAGTATCGTCACCAGCACCAGCAAAAAGAATCTGATTTTGACCTAAAAATTGTTTTTCATCAAGTATTTCTGTATCAAAATCATCAGCTTCAAAACTACCGAATACTGTTTTCGGTAATGGTGTATCTGTAACTGTTTCAGACCTTTCTACAGTTTGAGTAACTTTACTACTTAATGAGAAATTATCGTCAGAGGGATTGGGTTTGATATTAATATCTACAGTAATAGCATCTAAAACTTCGTCGAGTTTGTATTCTATTCCGAAAGGGGTAGGAATTGGTTCGGTTAGTAAATTATTGACTAAGGTTTTGTTAGTAATTTCCAAGTTATCTTCTTGAGGAAGATTTTCCCAAAAGTCGAGAATAAAGTCTTGAATAGGAAGAAAATCTGTATACTCGAAAGGATTATCTTCACCAATCCCGTCTTTATAATCTAAATCAACTGAAAAATCTGTAACTGTTTCTCCTAGACTTTCATCAATTACCTTAAAAGAAAAACTTTCATCAAAGCTAATTTCTTCACCTTCGACATTTCCTACCACCATACTACTACGGGAGTTAGGAATATCAGCCGAACCTGGTTGAATATCGATATCTACTGTTAGTGAATCTAATATTTCATCGAGATTATATTCTATTCCATTATCTGTAGGAATTGGTTCTGTTAATAATTCAGTGACTAAGTTTTTATTCAAGATTTCCCAAAAGTCGGTTTCATTCGGATATTCGACCAGAAAATTAAGCACAGATTCCTGAATAGGAATAAAATCCGGATACTCAGAATTATTAATTCCTTCCTTATAATCTAAATCAACTGAAAGGTCTATAACTGCTTGTCCTTGATGTTCGATTGCGTAATCTTCTATTTGAAAAGATAAGTTTTCTTCCGGTAGATTAATTTGAGTCATAATTTTTATCTCAACTGTTAGTTAATCTGCCTGCCATGCTATCAGAATTTTTATTGGGTGAAACATTTTTTTCAAATAAATATTATTTGTTTTTTGAATCGAGATGAATTAGTACTTATTTTTTTAATTATGCAGATAATTTGTTACTTCACAGAATCTTAATATTTATAATTAAGAATATTAACCATAAGAAATCATTAGAAAGCATACTTCTTTAGTTAGTAGAACTTGTTAAAAGTATTTCTCAAAAGTTTTAACTCTTTATCTTTATTATCAACAATAATCAAACTGATAATAACTCAGGTATAAGTCATTAATTCTCATTTACATCCCATGTCTGAATTCAGGAATAATGGTGTTTAAATATAAACAGGAAAGAAAACGCGCTATTGATTAAAGCTAAAAACGAGCTTTTTCATTAAGAATATCATTGGAGTCAGAAAATGAAAATATCACGGAAACTCAGAAGAGAAATAATGCTGATTGCATTTGATTTGGTCGATGGTGGTGTTGATGATTTAGAAGCAATGTGTGAAACTTTAGAAGCTATCGCAGCCGAAGGTAGAAAGCAACTCGAATCAATAGAATCCATAAATTAAATTTAAGACGCTTGGAAACTATAAAGGGGGGAAGGTAATTATTATCTTCTCCTTTTTTTATGTATCTATATTTCTTCTAATTTTAATTCAGTCATTACTTAGTTGTAAGTCATTAATTCTCGTTATTATCCTACATCTGAACTCAGTATCCATCGTATTTAAATGTAATTAAGCAGCAAAAGTACTTTTCGTTCAGCAAGCATCAAATAAAAGGATTGAAAGTTATGAAACTCATAGTCTTGAGTAATACTGTGTTCAAGCAATCGATACTACCTTCTTTTGAATTAGCTAATAATGAAAAGGTTAATATACCTGCTGGAACTGAGTTTGAAATTGTAGCTTATTTAGAAATGGGTGACTATGTTAAGTTTACTCTTGAAAATGAATTTATCGATGGTCGAAATACTTGGATAGCCTATATAAACCACGTGGAATTAATTGATGAGGATGGCTTGAAAGTAATTGGTGAATATCAACTTGGTGATAAGCTTCCGACAAAAGTTAATTTACCGGTTCCTTATTTTAGTCAGCTTGATAATAAATTTCAGCCAACTAAAACTTGCAACGTTACTTGTGTTGCAATGTGTCTACATTACTTTGATATTCATCCTAAATATCATCATCAGCAGTTAGAAGATGAATTATTTGCGTTTGTTAAAAATAAGGGATGGGATAAATATGTCCACGACCATTTACGACGTTTATTTATAGAATACGGGATATTTGATGCGTTCAAAATGGAAGCAAGTTGGGATGAAGTTAAACTGCATCTTGCTAATAAAAAACCTGTAATTATTTCAGGTCAATTTACCCGCTCCGGACACATAATTGTATTGCGCGGATATGACGAAAAAGGATTTTGGGTAAATGACCCTTATGGTGAATTTTTTCACAGTGGATATCGTACCGATTTAACGGGTGAAAATCTTCACTATTCTTACAAACTTGTACAGTCAAAAAGCTATAGCGGTTCCGATAAAACTTGGGCACATTTTCCGGAAAGACGTTAATATTTTTCTCGATTTTTAATTTTCAAAAATAGTCGATTATTTACTGCAGAGGAAACACGATATGTCTATTAAATTTACCGTTCCTACAAATCTTTCTAGACTACAACTTGGTGATGTCATTAATTTTCAAGGTGAAGCTGCAAATGAAGTTGTCAGAGTCGAATTAATTGCAGATGACGTATATAAACTTGGTGAAGTACAAGTTTTTGAGGGAAATTGGACTCTTAATTATCCGTTTAATCGTGTTGGGAAACGAAGAATTAGTGCGAATGGTTTTGATTCGACTAATCAAAAACTTACTAGCGATGCTGTCGAAATTTTTCTTATGGGAGAAACAACTAAGGAAATTGGGATTGATGTTTCTAACCATAATGGTAATTCTATTGATTGGTTATCTGTGAAAAATAGCGATGTTTCTTTTGCTTTTGCAAAAGCAACTGAAGGTATAACTTTCGCTGACCATTGTTTTGAGAAAAATTGGAAGCAAATGAAAGCTGCTGGGTTGCTTCGGGGTGCTTATCATTTCTTTCGTCCTCTACGAGATGCTAAGGAACAAGCTCAAAATTTTCTGAAAGTGGTGGGAGAACTCGAAGCAAAGGATTTACCACCAGTTTTGGATTTAGAACATTATCCAGAGTATGTGGAGGAAGAATGGAAGCAAATTAGTTTGAAGGAACGGATTGAACGGGTACAACAATGGTTAGATATTGTTGAAGGTACAACCGGACGTAAAAGTTTAATCTATACCAGCTACGGTTTTTGGAAATATTATATGGATAATACTCAAGCTTTTACTAAATATCCTTTATGGGTTGCTAACTATACTACTAAAGCACAACCTTTGGTTCCCGCGAATAATTGGGGTGGTAATGGTTGGTTGTTTTGGCAATATACTGAAACTGGAAGTGTTGCAGGAATCAAGGGATATGTTGATAGAAATCGTTTCAGTGGTTCCTTTGAAAAATTAATTGCTTTTGTTGATAATTCGCTTGTTGCTTAGTTTAGTAATAATCAAACTTGCTTCCCTCTTCTTAGCTACCGGAGAGGGAAAATTTATTTTATCAAGTATTTGATTTCAAAAATATCTGAATATAGTCATGAAATTTATAATATTACGTACCAAAAATAAACTATAGCAATATGAAATATTGAAGAGAAAATTTCACAAACCCGATTTTTCAAACAATCGGGATTTTTTGATGCAGTTTAAATATAAATTTTACAAAAAACAGGAACAACTCATAATTACTCAGTTTCTATCTCAGTTATCATTTTGTTTTAATAAAGGTAAAGGTAATTAAACAGATTTCCACTAACCATCAATAATATGAGGTGACTGGAGTTATGAAACACAATATTGTTATTAGTAACCGCGTAGAAAAACTGAATACTGAATCGCAAAAGGTAGCCTCATTCGTAAAAGATTATTCATCTGGAATCTCAACTCAAGAAACTTTAGGTAAGGAGGATATGAAATTCAATACAAACCATTTACAAACACAACAGTCTGGAGAAAACATGATTGAAGTTCCTGTAATCAGTCAAGCACCTAAACCGGGATTACCCCAACCTGCAAGACCATACGATTACTTTACTGCTTTACCGACATTAATTGGTGCTCTCACGGCTTTAATTGTAGCTTTAACACCCCTGATTCTGGGTTTGAAAAATAAAAAGAAGTAATAAAACATTTATCCGGTGCATTCCGTGGTCTAGCTCTAAATAATTACACTAATTGAAGATTAAATAAGAAGCATTAAAACTTGATTTTAATGCTTCTTATTGTCTATATTAAAAATACAATCGGATATTAAGAATTATCCTTGCAATACTTAAATTCTTTCAATCTATCTGAATTTGCATCGAAATAATCATCTAACCAGTCACAACCCCGCTTGAGAAGTTTATCGAGGGTTTCAAATTCCCAAACTCTAGTCGTACTATCATTAGATACAACAGTTACAATATACTGACCATCACTGCTAAACTTAGCATCACGAACCTTATCTTTTTCATGTAAAAACGAAGCTATTTGTGTTCCAGACATGTCCCAAATTTTAGCTGTTCTATCATATGATGCAGTAATCACAAATTTACTATTGGGACTAAAATTAGCCATCACAACTTCTGCTTTATGTGGAAGTGTGGAAATTTGCTTTCCTGCTAAATCCCAAATTTTAGCTGTTATATCATTTGATGCAGTTACAATGTATTTACCGTCTGGACTGAATTTAGCTGTATGTACTTCACCTTTATGTTTTAGTGTATCGATTAATTTACCTTTTGAAGTCCAAATTTTAGCTGTTTTATCTTCTGATGCAGTCACAATGTATTTTCCATCTGGACTAAAGCTAGAATGAGAAACTTTACGTTTATGTGGAAGTATAGAAATTAAATTACCATTTATACCCCAAATTCTAGCTGTTTTGTCTTCTGATGCAGTAACAATATATTTCCCATCTGAGCTAAAACTAGAATGAGAAATTTTACCTTTATGTGAAAGTGTAGAAATTTGTTTTCCTGTTAAATCCCAAATTTTAGCTGTATTATCATCTGATACAGTAACAATATATTTTCCATCTGGGCTAAAATTACTCCGTGAAATATTAACTGTATCTGAAAAAGTACGAATTAATCTACCTTTTAAATCCCAAATTTTAGCTGTTTTATCATTTGAAGCTGTAATAATATATTTACCATTTGGACTGAAACTAGCATTATTGACTGTATCTTGATGGGAAAATTTATGGAATAATTGACCTTTTAGATTCCATAATTTAGCTGTTTTATCGCACGAAGTAGTAACCACAAGTTTACCATTTGGGCTAAAATCTGCTTTAGAAACATCTTTGTCATTCCGAAGTTGAGCAAAAGTAATATCTGGATTTTTTACTGCCCAAAGTTTAGCATGCTTATAATCTGAAGAGGTAATAATATATTTACTGTCTGGACTAAAAGTCGCATTATAAACCTTACTCAAATGTGGTAAGTTTGCGATATTACGAACAATTTTATCTTTATATTCAACATTCCACAATTTAGCAAAACCGTCGAAAGATGCAGTAACAATATAGTTACTATCATGACTAAAATTAGCATTAAAAACTATATTATCATGTGGAAGTGTTGCAATTTGTCTTCCTGTCAAATCTTGTATTTTGGCTGTTTTATTATTTAGTTGAACTGTAAGATTTGTGATATCCCATACTTTAGCTGTTTTATCTGCTGATGCTGTGACAATATATTTACCATCCGGACTAAATTTTGCCCCATAAACTTTGTCTCCATGCTTAATCACTGCTAGTTGCTTACCTGTGGTATCCCAAATCTTAGCTGTTTTATCAAAGGAAGCAGTAATAATATATTTACCATCGGGACTAAAGTTTGCATTGTGGACTTCTTTTTGATGTACAAGTGTATGCAGTTGCTTACCTGTGATATCCCAAAGTTTGGCTTTTTTATCCAGAGAAGCAGTAACTATGTATTTACCATCGGGACTAAATTTTGCGTTGTAAACCGTATCTTCATGATTGAGTATGGCTAATTCTCTACCTCTAATGTCCCAAATTTTCGCTGTATTATCCTTCGATGCTGTGATGATATATTTCCCATCTGGACTAAAGCTTGCACGTAGCACTTCATTATTGTGGTTTAAAGTAAAGAGTAATTTTCCTTTTGTATTCCAAACTTTAGCCGTTTTATCGGCAGATGCTGTGACAATATAATTACTGTTAGAACTGAAATTAGCACGGTAAACTTTACCTTGATGCGATAGAGGAGCTAGTAATTTACCTTGGATATTCCATAATTTAGCTTTTTTATCAGCGGAAGCTGTTAGGACGTAATTTCCATCTGAACTAAATTTAGCGCTATTGACACTATCTTCGTGTGCAAAATGCTTTTTTTGCCTAATTCTAGAAAGAATTGTTTGTAAACTAATAACAGGACTTTTAGTTTGATATTCTTCTTGTTTTCCTGAACCTTTTGTTAATGTTTTAAGTTTTTCTCCTGTTTCAACTGCTTCTATCAATGCTTCTAGCTGTTCAAATCTGAAGAAATTTTTATTATTATCTGCCTGTCGCTCTAATTTAGAAATTGCTAGTGCTATATACAATTTTCTGTCAGATACAACTGCTGATATTAAAGCTCCTACTAAAGAAATAGCAACTATAAAAGACCCTATTTTTATCCGAGAATTCGCTTTTTTTATTTGTATTTTTGCTTTTGTATTCGCTTTACGTAAAATCCGGTTAGCTTTTTCTTGAGCTTCTATCGCTTCTCTTTTATCTGTCTCTTGACTAGCACTAATAAATTCATAATCGATATCGCTAATATTTTTACCTTTGACCCAAGCTAAAGCATCTTTTAAAGCTTGTCCCCTTAACAAACGGGAATCATCCTGACAATAAGAAGCAATCCAAGCATTAAAAGATTCACTATAAGGACGTTTTGCAGCTAAAATGCGGTTGCACCATTCTTGATTAAATACTTCTAAATAAATACGGTTATGAATTCGTAATTTTCCATCTCGTTTTACTGCTAAGCCTGTTAACCGTAATTCTATATGTTCCGAACAGTCATCTGCGTCTATTTCTCCTAGGGAAACTACTTGCTGACACAAGCCTAATAATATACCAGTACGCTGTTCGCCATTTTGGATTATTCTGTCGCGAATCGTTCGTAAATGTTCTGGTTCGTCCTGTCCTTCCCAATTCTTAATAATTCTTTCTCTGACAACAGTTTCTACATAAGCTGCTTCTTCTTCTGAAGAAATTTCATTACCCTCACTCACGAGCAATTGACAAACTTTTTGGGTTAAAAATGGCTGTCCTCCAGTCCATTCTAATACCGCTTTCATTAATGCTTCGGAATTACCAATTGTTGCTAATTCTTGCGTGAGTGGCTGTACTTCTTCTAGTTGAAAACCTGTTAAATCTATTGCTCTACCAATATTAAAAGGTGTCCGATGTTTTTCTTTGATAAAATCTGAAGGAGTTGCAACACCTAAGAGAGAAAATGTTAACCTTTGATATTCTATATTCTCTGTTCTTTTATTAAAACAAGCTCGAATCACTGCAAAAAAATCATCTTTAAAGGTAGCGTTGAATAAACTATCTATTTCATCTATAAATATTACTATTTGAGTCGAAATTTTGACTAATAATACTTGTTCAATAAATTCTGCCCAACACTGTACGGGAGAAAGATATGCATGTTCTTGCAACCAGTTTCTTAAATTAAATTCTCCGGATAAGTTAAAGCTATTAACTAATGTATGAATCAAGCTACCATACCACTGTTGAGTAGTAATTTCTTGCGTTCCAATTCCGGTAATATCAATTTCAGCGCAAGCTATTCCTTCTTGTTGCAATCTTTGCATTGTCCGTACACATAAGCTAGATTTACCCATCTGTCGGGAATTCAAAACGTAACAAAATTCTCCAGCTTTGAGCGCTTGATAAAGTTCTTTATCTGCTCGACGATAAACATAAGTTTTCGCATCACCAGCCAGACTACCCCCGACTTGATAAATTGAGTTATTCAAATGATTTAAATCATTCATAATTACTTGAGTAAATTATTTATAGTGCTTAAATGAGAACTGTTGTGATATGACAATGATTATTGTTTACCTAATATCAAATATTAGGTCTGATGAAATATGTATAATTAACCTAGGTGTTGGGTTACACTACGCTATGTCTTATATCCTTAACTCCCTTCGATACGGATATACTTCACCCAAGCAACAAATATAATTTGTGATATCACAACAGTTGAATTTTTAACTAATATTGAATGCTTTTTCTTGGTTTTGAAATTGCAGCTTATATCTAAAACAACAACTACAGAAAAACTCTTCAAATTGGATTAGTTGGTAGTTTAAAGTTCATATGAATGCTTCCAAGATTCTTTGATTTTGCCCTCATTAGTCCCAATCCATAATCGCGACTATGATTATTGACGAATGAGGACTTTTTGCTCTAGAAATTCAAAGCGATCGCCAAAATATTCTCGGTACAGTCCACAGGTAATTGATACTTCATTACCAGATAAATTTACTAGACCCATGCGGTGTAATTTATATGCTTGCGTGGGAAGCAAACGCACCTTCCCTTGACTGCTGACAATCTCTTTCAAAGCAGCTAATAATTCCCTATCTTGTTCAATGATTCTCCAATAATGGCGCAATAGATTGCCATATATACCAGCATCAGTTGCTGCTGTTTGTAGTAGTTCTCCAAGAGTGACACCTGCATTTAGTTGCAGATGAGCAAATGCTTGTTCTACAAGGTAAGGATGTCCTCCAACTTTGTCCATCAGCTTTTTGATTTGCTGTAAATCATAATCAAAACCATACTTCCGGGCTAAACAAAGTACCTGTTGTGGAGTAAATTCTGGTAACTCGATGGATACACCAACATTAAATGGTGACTCGTTTACCTGGAGGGGAACGTAAACCTCTGTTGAGTGAATGACTACCAACCGTAACTGCTTCCATACAGGACGAGTTTTAGCCTGTTCGTGCCAAGCTCTTAAAAGTCCTAGAAATTCAGCAGCTACTTTTTCATGGGGAAAAATTCGCTCAACTTCATCTAAGCACAAAATTAAAGGGCTAGAAACTTGTGCCAATAAGTACTCTTCAAAGTAAGCAGTACAATTCATCTTAGGAGTAGAAAATTGCTCATCCCAGTAGTCAGCAAGACGGTTTGAAATCCGTAAATTATGAGTTACACTAACGCAAAACCACTTGAGAAAGTCAGCTATATTACTAAAATCGCTTGCTTCAGCATAATGTAAATTTGACAGTACAGTTCGATATCCCTGATTTGCCATTTTTCCTAAAACATTAGCCATCAGTGATGTTTTACCCATCAATCCAGGTGCTTTTATTCTCAGCAAACTACCGGATTGAGAAAGTGTTTTCAAACACATATCTTCAATTTTGGTTCGCTCGATATAAGTAGCGATTACTGATTCTTCTTGAATAGTTTCACCAGTTCCAGTGCAATTACCATCACCATTATGGTTCGTTGGAGTCGTTGTATCGGCAATTTCTTGCCAATCAAAACCCAATTTTTGAGAAATCTCGAAAAAGTTTGTAAAGTCAATCGGTTTACCATTCAAGAATTTACTGACAGTATCAAGAGCAAATCCCAAAGCTTCCGCTAAATCTTTTTGACGCGGAAATCCCTGACGTTGAAGTGCTGCTTTAACTATTTTGATATAATCTTTACGAACTTTTACTGAACGTGGCATAAGTATATATCCTAACTTTATATATACCTCATCAGCATAGCTTCAATTTATGAAAGTATATATGAAGTAAGTATTAAATCAGATACAAGTCAGTTACCAATGACTACTGATGTCAAATAAAAATAAAAAAGACGCAATAATATTACGTCTTTTAGTATTTCAAATTACATTTATCAATCTAAAATTATTATCCCATGCCCAATTCTCTATTTTTTCCGCTTCACAAACCAAAGCAACAATAACCCACTTCCAGCTAATATCAATCCATTAGAAGATTCCGGTACGCTGCTTTTTAAGACATTACCAGGTTTAGTTAAATCTTCTTTTCCGCTTTCTAATTTTCTATCAAATCTATCTTCTGACACTTCTGCTTCTTTTAATAAACGTCTTTGTTCGTCATTAACTAACACTAACATCGAAGAATAAGGAGAAACTAATTTATATTTCTTCGCTACAGCGTGAATTGCATCCAAGCTTTCTAAGTTATCTAGTTTAACTTGTTTGCTCAATCCTCTTATCAATTGTCTCGCTGCTAATTGTTGAAAATTGCTTTGTTGTTTTGATTGTTGCGTTGAATTATTATCGGATTTTTCCAGATACCAAGCATAACCGTCAACAACATCAATTATTGAGTCTCCCAATTTATTTTTTGTAGCGATTCTTTGCATTACTTCTGATACTTTAGTTGAAACTCCACCACCACTATCTTGAATTGCTTTGATTATTCCATCGGTGTAGGAGAAAGGTAATTCACCATTGTGTATCATCCACAGAGGTGCAGAAGTTTGAGGAATATCTTTGTTATTTTTGGATAATTCGTAACTACCTGCATCTGTTAACAGCAATATTGCATCATAAGATTTATCACTCTGTAATTGATTGAACTGTTTTAACATTTCTGGGGTTTGTAAGCTTCCGTAAAAGGTGAATTTTTCGGGTTTGAATTTACGGATGTTGTCTACAAATTGAGGTTCTGTTCCGGAAGCGGTAATATACAAATCGGTATCGTTATTTTTCCGATGTTTTTTCAACCATTTCAAGTTTTGCGATAATTCTTTAACATGATTGTTCATGCTGCGAGATGTATCAAGAATCAAAGCAAATTTTTTGTTTTCGGGTAAGAAATAATCTCTATTAGATAAAGGTTTTGCGGTAATTTGATAACCATTTGCTAATTGAATTTCGTGGGGTTGTGGTTTAGATTTTCCTACTTTGATAAAATCTTCCAACCAAGCATCTTTTTCAATTTTTACATTTTTACCATTGCGAATCCGCTTCGTTTTATCAGTCCAAAAGATATTACGTTTCTCTCCCAAAGTTGGTAAAGCTACACCTTCATCTTGAACCATGACTTTATAAGTCAACCACAGATTCATTTCGGTAGGAACTGGTGGTTGATTTTCTATTTGTCGTACATTATTACGAGGAATGGGAAAAGCTCTCAAACGATAGTGTCTTGGTCCCACTTGTTCTAATAATGCTGGGTCTACAGGTCGTTCTCTTCTAACTTGTGAATTATAAACCTTTTGGGCCGCACCTCTTGGGGAAACTGTGAATTCAAAGCGTTTACTTCTATCGTTGGTATCTCCCAACCACAAACCTGTAATTACTGCACTTTCGGGTAATGAAAAGTAATAAAATATTTCTTGAACTTCTGGTGTTTGGTTTTTATACAGTTCGTAGAGTTCAACTTCAGCCCAATCACCTTGTTCTTTGACTGTAACTTGTTGGGATTCCAACCAAACTTTTCTTTCATTAATGTTTAGTAAACCAGCTTTAACTTCTTGCTGGTCAAAGGTTGATTGTACAGCATGGGTAATTGCTGCTGCTTCTGCTTTCTGAATAGGTTTATCAAAAAATTCTTCGTAAAGTCTCTCTGCTTTTTTTATATCTTGTTCGGAACCATTATATAAAAAAGGTGAAATCAAAAAATTATAAGCTGACTGTACCGAATCCGCAGCAGATTTATTTAAACCTAAAGTATCGCGATACATGACGCTAAGACTATTACTGTCTTGTCTGCTGCTCAGATAGCGATAGGAAGACAAGTAAGCGTTGACTAAACCTGCTCGAATTTCATTTGATTTTGACAATAAAGTTTGTCGATTGCTATCTGTATTTACAGGATTATTTAGTAGAGAAAATGCTTGTACCTGCGGCTGTTGCTGTAGAGAAACGAATAAAATTATCGAAGCAGTTAAAACTCCACTAACACCAGAAAAGGCTTTAATATTACCATGTCTGACTGCGAATTCTCGGATAACTTTTTGTCCGGAATAAATATACATTCCCGAAAGTACCGAAGGCATTATTATGAATAATACAGCACTCAAACTAAATAATATGATAAATAAAAGGGCGTAGAATCCTCCATAATATATAGAAGATGATAAGCTATTTACCCATTCAAATTTAAAAATTTCCTGTATTAGATATACGCTAAAAGGTAAAGCATAAAACAGCAGTAAAGTCCCTGCATAAACACCAAAAAATGCCATCAAACTGTTACTTAAAATTTGCATCCACTGCAAACCTGTTTTACGTCGGTCGTTATAACCCCAAAGTAAATATATAAAAAATGCTCCAATAGATAAACCAGCAGAAGCAATAATATAAATACTTGCGGGTGTCATTTCTCGAATTAAAAATAATCTCAGCCAGCAAATTGTAAATAATGGCGCTTCTACACCATAAAATAAACGAATTAGCTGTAAAGGTTTTTTGATAAATTTCCAAGCTCCAAGAATACTGGAAGCTGTAGGGATTGCAACTAAAGCAGCTAAAGTTAAAGAGAATTCTAGTGGAATTTCACCTTGAATCGTTGCAGTAAATAATGGGATAGCAACAAAAGGTAAAATACCAAAATATACTAGCGCTAAAAAAGCTAAATTCCACAGCCAAAATATAGCTTGAAAAATTACATTCCAAAAACTTTTCACAAAAAAACCCTCCATCCCAGAAGTTTGTGTAGTCAATAATATATCTACACAGCCTAATTGATGGTTTTATGATTTAAATTGGTAAATAAATCTAGATTTTTGTAAAGTTAACGTAAAGAGAACAGTGAACAGTTATCAGTTATCAGTGAACAGTGAATAATTGTTCACCGGTCGGGTGTGGATCATCAGGTAGAAAAAAACCTTTAACTCCTAACTCCTAACTCCTAACTCCTAACTCCTAGAATCCAAAATCCAAAATCCAAAATCCAAAATCCAAAATAGGATTACCTTCCCCTATCTTTTTCAATATCATGAATAACAGTTTCGATATACCATTCTTCTGACATACCGGGATAATAATATCTTGCTTGCTCAATTAATCTTTCAGCAATTTCCCATTGTCCACCAACTAATCTTGTTAATCGATAGCGCAATCTTTCATAATTATTTTGCTGATTAATTTCAGGAGCGGGAGCATTAATTTTTTTCAAACTTGCTAAAACTTGTTGATATTTATCCCATTTTTCTTTTTCGCAATAGATACTTGCTGCTCTCTGCAAATCACTAATTGCTTGAGGAATTTCTTCCATTTTTATATTACACAAACCGCGATGATAAAAAGCTGAAGCACTACTAGAATTAATTTCTAATGCTTGACTATAATCTTCAATTGCACCTAAATAATGACCAATTGCTTGATATGCATTTCCTCTAGCAACATAAATTAAATCATCTTCTGGCTGCAATTTTAATGCTTGATTAAAATCAGCAATTGCTCCTTGATTATCGCTCAATTCCAAGCGAACTCTACCTCGATTGCGATAAACCAGAGCATCATTAAAACCTAAATTCAAAGCTGTATTAAACTCGGTTATCGCTTGTTGATATTTCCGCTGCTTGAAATATATAACTCCCCGACAGCAATAAGCTTTTCCATCTTGAGAATCCGCTCTCAACACCCAATCCAAATCTTCCATAGCTTCGCGAGTATTTCCCCGCTCGGCTTTCTCCAACAAAGTGGTAAAATAATCTTTCTCTGTAATTAATTTCGGAGATTGCGAAACTGATTTTTCGACAAAAACCTCTTGCTTGCGTGGTTGTAGCTGCTTCACCTTCTCCAAACACAGCTTCGCATTTCCCGCATCCTTCTGCTCCAAATATAACTCAGCAGCTTGCTTAAAATTTGCGATCGCACTTTCGATATTCCCCAATTTACGCTCTATCACACCTCGTAAATTGTAAGCACCAGCTTTATAATGATTAAGCTCAACAACTTTATTTACATCCTTTAAAGCACCCGGTAAATTCTTCAACGCTAATCGAGCCAAACCACGACTATAATAAGCTTCGACATTATAAGAATCCCGCTTCAAAACCTCATCATAATCAAAAACCGCTTGAGCAGCATGTCCCAAATCGTAGTATGCTAAGCCTCGTTGATAATAAGCCACGATAAATTCGGGATTAGCTTCTAACGCTTTAGTAAATTCCTCAATAGCGCCAGTATAATCCTTCTGCTTTGCCTTTTCTAATCCTTTATCAAAAAACTCTTGTCCCATCATAATTAACTTATACTCAGCCAATAATTTTTACAATTTACAGCAACAGATATTATCCCGTTTTATCTATAGATACTAATCCTAACCGACTAGTTTCGAGTTGTCGGCAAAATATTATTTTAAGTTGTCTGTATAATACATAATCCGTAATTCAAAATTCTGTAAATGTAGATAAAAATAGAAACATCACCGAAGCTGACAATCTTTTACAGCGCTTATAGTATATTAAATTACTTCTTAAGATGAAATGAATAAAAAATTAAAAATAATTTTAGGTACTATTTTAATTTTAATAGTTTCAGGAATTGGTGGTTTTTATTTACTAGCTTATCTAGCGTTTTCAGCGTCAACGGGACAACACTTTATTACTCAAGAAGGAAAAGAAGCGCAATCTACATTTGAAAGTGTAACCGAAATCAGCAATGCACCGATAACTGAAACTCGGACTTATGTTGCTAATTGGTTAGATGCTGCTTTCTTCTCTCGTTTTCGCACAGATGAGAAGTTTATCGAAGAATTAATCGCTAAATATGAACTTGAAGAACAATCTATAGAATCTTCTGATTGTCAAACATTACTTAATGTTAGTACCGGACAACGGTGGTGGAATCCTAAAGATTTTACCGTAGATAAATGCTATTTAGGTAGTACCGACAAGGAAGAATATAAGGAAAAATATTATCTAATTTATCATCCTAAGAGTGGTAACACATTTTTATTTATACAGAGGTAATGATAAATTTTGCAAGAACATACATTTTGATTTTGTTCGTTATTAGTAGCTAGCGACCAAGATGGTCGCACTACTACTATCTGATTTTCACAAATTTGGATACTCCCAACTATATTTCGGTAGGACAGCCTTGAAATCTGGTATTTTATTACCAGCCTTGTAAATTTAGTTTGTCAAATTTATCTAATTCCTAACTAAATATTTTTAATCCAAAATCCAAAATCCAAAATTGTAATGTCTGATTTTATCTACCAATACCCAACTTTATATTCAGGAACTTTAGTAAAACGCTACAAGCGATTTTTTGCAGATGTAAAACTTGATTCTGGAGAAATTGTCACAGCACACTGTCCAAATACTGGCCCGATGAAAGGAGTTTATATCCCTGGGAACCCAGTACAGCTATCAAAATCAGATAATCCCAAACGTAAATTAGCTTATACCTGGGAAATGATTCAATTACACGATAATGAGCCAACTTGGGTTGGTGTAAATA
>ERZ1740052.351-NODE-351-length-16050-cov-6.868897_pt1 | contig 16050 bp, 28 predicted proteins | sample MGYA00581750_ERZ1740052 | MGnify/ENA primary metagenome ERZ1740052 (study PRJEB43018, sample SAMN04849743) | marine metagenome | isolation source: floating plastic debris | place: Pacific Ocean | collected 2008-08-30 | study: EMG produced TPA metagenomics assembly...
CTTGGTGCGAAGAACCAACTAGCTTGACCTAATGGGTAGATTAAGAAAACTGAAACGAAAATTGAAATTGGACCAGAGAAAGCAATCGCGTTATAAGGGCGAATACCTACTAAACGAGCAATTTCAAATTGACGTAAACAGAATCCGATTAAACCAAATGCACCATGTAATGCGATAAATGTCCAAAGACCACCAATTTGGCACCAACGTGTGAAATCATCTTGTGCTTCTGGACCCCATAATAAAATTAATGAGTGACCCTTACTGTTTGCTGGTGTAGATACCGCTGCTGTTAAGAAGTTACATCCTTCTAAGTATGAACTTGCTAAACCATGAGTATACCATGATGTAACAAATGTTGTGCCTGTGAACCATCCACCGATGGCTAAGTATGAACATGGGAAAAGTAAAAGACCTGAACATCCTACGAAAACGAATCGGTCACGCTTTAACCAGTCATCAGCTAAGTCAAATAAACCACGTTCTTGGTTTTGTCCTACTGCTGTTGTCATATTGAATAAATATATGTATATAGTAATTCGTAAATAATTTTTCAATGGACTGTTATCCAGCCGAAAAATTACTTTTCTTTTCAACTTTTCTCATTCTTATAATATTATAGTACAAAATTTGACTCTTGCCTGTATTAATTAATTTTCTTCGCAAATTGTAATTTTGTTTTATTACCCTTGCAATTTTCAGTTTTATTCGTTATACTCAATATAGATAAGCCGGGATAGCTCAGTTGGTAGAGCAGTTGACTGAAGATCTGCGTGTCACCAGTTCGAATCTGGTTCCTGGCATTTTTAACTTTTACTATTTTCTCAGACATTTTATAGTAATATTAGATATATATATCGTTATTGTTATTAAAATACATTAATACAAACATTCTTTAGCAAAGATGCCCATGAAAAAACGTTTATCGAACTCTATTCTTTCTATCTTGTTTATGACGTTCATTAGTTTTGCAAACATAAATAAGGTAAATGCTGCACCTAATGTTGGTACGTTAGTCGATTGTGGCGAATCTCCAGCTTTTCAAAAGCGTTTAGATACCAGTGTAAAAAAACTTGAAACTCGCTTAAAGAAATATGAGCCTGATTCCCCACCAGCCTTAGCGTTGGAGCAACAAATTGCATTAACTAAAAGTAGATTTGATCGATATGCCAAGTCAGATTTACAATGTGGTAAAGATGGTTTACCTCATTTAATTGCTGATGGTGATTGGAATCATGCCGCTGAGTTTACATTACCGGGCGTAATGTTCATTTACACAACAGGATGGATTGGCTGGGCAGGACGCAAGTATGTTCAAACTGTGGCAAAGACAAAGAATCCTAGTGAAAAGGAAATCATCATTGATGTTCCATTAGCTTTGAAGATTATGATCTCAAGCTATTTATGGCCAGTGACTGCATGGCAAGAGTTCCTAAAAGGTGACTTTGTTGCATCAAAATCTGAAATTACGGTTTCACCACGTTAAATTCAAATAAAATATTATCTATTATATTACTTATGAATGATTTTAAGACGTACTTATCTTTAGCGCCTGTTTTACTGACTGTTTGGATGAGTTTTACTGCAGGTTTATTGATTGAGATAAATCGATTTTATCCGGATGCTTTATTTGTTGGATAATTTTCAATTAAAAGCCTAAAATTTCAAATTTTAGGCTTTTATTTCATATATTTCTCTATTTTTTTTATTTTTCCCATTACTCTATTAATTATAACAGTTCTATATACGTAACTGATAGACTTAATTTTTGAATCTTTATAATATAAGTTTGGTAATTAATTCATGTTTGATAAGAATTAGTTGCATTAATTTTATAAAGAATAGAGATATCTTTGACGTCATGCCACTAGGAATTTTAGGTAATAAAATTGGTATGACTCAGATCGTAGATGAGCGAGGTAATATGGTACCTGTAACAATTTTACGAGCTGGGCCATGTATTGTAACACAAATTAAGACTATCGAAACTGATGGTTATGAAGCGATTCAATTAGGTTATACTCAAGTTTCATCGAAGTTTTTAACGAAACCTCAAATTGGTCACCTTGAAAAAATCGGGGTACCATTGTTACGTTATTTACATGAGTATAGAACAGACTCAAACGAGGAGTTTTCATTAGGGCAAACAATTTCCGTGGATATGTTTGAGCCTGGTGATTTAGTTGATATTACAGGTAAAACAATCGGTAAAGGTTTTGCTGGTTTACAGAAACGCTATAATTTTGGTCGTGGGCCAATGACACACGGCTCGAAAAATCATCGAGCTCCTGGTTCAATTGGTGCTGGTACGACACCTGGTCGCGTATATCCAGGTAAAAAAATGGCGGGGCATTTAGGTGCTAAAAAAGTTACGATAAAAAAATTAAAAATTTTACTTGTAGACACTGAAAATAATTTAATTGCTGTTCAAGGTTCTATACCTGGGAAATCTGGTAATTTGATTAGTCTGCAACATTATAAATATTAAACGGTTTACTTTATGATAAATGCATCAGAAAGAAAGGGTACCGAATCTGTTAATAATGAGTACTCGTTTGCTGAATATGTTTTATTAAATGATATAAAACAGCTTTCAACGACAAAAAAATCATTGTTTTCTTTAGAAAATAAAAAGTATACTTTTCTTGTTTCGCCTTGGGTGACGAAACCATTCATAAAATTAGCAGTTGAAAAGTATTTCAATGTTCGTGTTAACAAAGTAAATACTTCAAATTTACCTGTTAAAAAGAAATATATTGGAAAATCTCTTGGCTCAAAATCGCGCCTTAAGAAAGCAGTTGTCACTTTAGACCCAAGAGATGAGATAGCTTTATTCTCTGAAATTTAATATTAAAAATCTGCTTAATGGTTATTAAATTATATAAACCCAATACACCGGGGACGCGTACGTTAGCATTACTTGATTATAGCGACTTAACAAAAGTTAAGCCACAAAAGTCATTGCTTAAGCCGAGACCGAGAAAAGCGGGCCGTAATAATAGAGGGATTATTACTGTACGGCATCGTGGTGGAGGTCATAAAAGAAAATATCGTAAAATCGATTTTTTACGCAATAAATTCGGTGTTGTTGGTAGGGTTGCTTCGATTGAGTATGACCCGAACCGTAATACTAAAATTGCGCTTATAAATTACACTGATGGTGAAAAACGTTATATTTTGTGCCCTGATGGATTAGAAATTGGTTCAGAAATTGTTTCTGGTAAAGAAAATGTTCCGATTAAGATCGGTAATGCTTTACCTTTAGATTCAATTCCACTTGCAACTGAAGTCCATAATATTGAGCTAAATATTTTCCAGGGTGGAAAAATAGTTCGCTCTGCAGGATCTTATGCTACTTTATTAGCTAAGGTTGGTGATTATGTAACTTTACGGTTACCATCGAAAGAGATTCGATTAGTGCATAAGACGTGTTACGCAACAGTTGGCCGTCTTTCTAATCTTGATGCATATGGTGTCAATAAAGGTAAAGCAGGACGTATGAGATGGTCAGGTCGTCGTCCAACTGTGCGTGGTGTTGTGATGAATCCTTGTGATCACCCTCATGGTGGTGGAGAAGGCAGCTCACCAATTGGTAGAACAAAACCTTACACACCGTGGGGTAAGCCTGCTCTTGGTATAAAAACTCGTCCAAAACGGAAATATAGTGATGTTCTAATTATTCGTCGTAAAAAATAACAATTCAATGGGAAGATCAGTAAAAAAGGGGCCATTTGTTGCCTATCATTTGTTAAAAAAGGTTGATAACTTAAATGAGAGTGGTAAAAAAGATGTGATTAAAACGTGGTCGCGTGCTTCAACGATAATGCCGTCAATGATTGGCCATACTATCGCCGTATATAATGGAAAAACACATGTTCCTGTCTTAATCACAGAGCAACTAATTGGTCATAAATTAGGAGAATTTTCACCTACTCGCAATTTCCGTTCTCATATTAAAGCCGATAAAAAAGGCAAACGATAATGATACTAATATTAAAGAGAGAAGCTTTATGTCTATAGAAGGAGTTGTTTCAGGTCGTGCTGTAGCAAAGTATATTCGTATGTCACCAACTAAGGTCCGTCGAGTATTAAACCAAATTCGCGGACGAAGTTACGAAGAAGCTCTAATTTTATTAGAGTTTTTACCGTATCGAGCGTGCGAGCCTGTTTGGAAAGTTATTCAATCAGCGGCTTCAAATGCACAAAATTTATATGGAGTAAATAAGCAAGATCTTATTATTGAAGAAGTTTTTGCTAATCCAGGCCCAGTTTTAAAACGTTTTCGTCCACGTGCGCAAGGTAGAGGATATGCGATTAGAAAGCCAACATGCCATATTACAGCAGTTGTAAGTGTTAAAGATTAAAATAATAGAAATAAAACAGTGGGACAAAAGGTACATCCAACAGGATTTCGGTTAAATACCACACAAAAGCATAAATCAACTTGGTTTACATCATTAAATAATTATTCTAAATTATTAGAACAAGATTTTAAGATTCGTGATTTTATTGTAAATCAGTATGATTTAGCCGGTATTGCCGACATTGAAATTGAAAGAACGTACAAGTTAAATAATATATTTGTTAAAATTTATGTCGCAAAACCGGGTGTCATTATTGGAGAATCTGGTTCAGGTCTTCTTGAGCTAAATCAACAATTAAAGAAGCGCTTAAAGTCGGTTAATAAGATAAATATTGATGTATTTGAAATTACAGAGCCCGATTCACATGCAATTTTATTGGCACAATTTATTGCAAATCAATTAGTTCGAAGAGTTGCATTTAAACGTGCTGTAAGAAAAGCGATTGAAAGAGCACAAGCCCAGAATATTCAAGGAATTAAAGTCCAAATTTCTGGTCGTTTAAATGGTGCAGAAATTGCTCGAAGTGAGTGGGTTAAAGAAGGTCGTATGCCATTACAAACTCTAAGAGCAAACATAGATTACGCAACAGCAACTGCTAAAACTATCTATGGCATTATTGGCATTAAAGTTTGGTTATTTAAAGGTGAATCAATTTAATTATTTGTTAAGTTTATTAGATTTAGTTTGATTATATGCTTAGTCCAAAAAGAACAAAATTTAGAAAGACGCAACGTGGTCGAATGAAGGGGCGAGCTTCACGTAACAATAAAATTACATTTGGGGATTATGCTTTACAGGTTCAAGAACCAGGTTGGATCACATCTCGCCAGATAGAAGCAACTCGCCGGACTATTACACGCTATACAAAGCGTGGTGGAAAATTATGGATCAAGATATTTCCTGATAAGTCAATCACGGCTCGTGCAGCTGAATCACGTATGGGATCAGGTAAAGGTGCTCCAGAGTACTGGGTAGCTGTTGTTAAACCAGGAAACATCATTTTTGAATTAACGGGTGTAAAATTAGAGGTTGCTCGTCAAGCTATGAGTTTAGCTTCCTATAAATTACCACTAAAAACCAAATTTATCTCGAAGATCGCGGAGTAACATTTTATGGTAAGTCGACAAAAAACAGGAATCGTAGTTAGTGATAAATTAGATAAAGGTATTGTTGTAACCGTGGACACGCGTTATAAACATAGATTGTATGGAAAGATTATGGGAAAAAGTAAACGTTACTTAGTGCACGACCCAGAAAATTTAGGCAAAGTTGGTGATATGGTTTTAGTGGAAGAGCATAAGCCGATTAGCGCTAAGAAACGTTGGATATTAAAAACAGTATTAAAGTAATTTTAAATATAGTTATGATACAACCGCAAACTCAGTTAGTCGTTGCTGATAATACAGGAGCCCGCAAAATTATGTGTATCCGGGTATTAGGTGGTAATAAATCTTATGCGAGTGTTGGCGATGTTATAATTGGAGTTATTAAAGAATCAACCCCAAGAATGCCAGTTAAACGTTCCGATATTGTACGAGCTGTTGTAGTGCGTACTCGCAAATCGATTAAACGAAAAAATGGTTCTTCAATTCGATTTGATGATAATGCAGCTGTTATTATTAACATGCAAAATAATCCACGAGGAACACGAGTTTTCGGTCCAGTTGCTCGTGAAATCCGTGATCAAAATTTCACAAAAGTGGTGTCGCTAGCCCCAGAAGTATTATAAATGGGAGAAACTGAAATTATTATGAATTTAAAATTGGGTGATTCTGTAATGGTTATTACAGGTAGCGAAAAAGGGAAATTCGGAAAAATAAAAAAAATTGTTAAGTCGTCTAATAAGGTTATTGTTGAAGGGTTAAATATGTCAACAAAGCATCAAAAGCCTACAACACGAGACGAGTCAGGCAATATAGTTCAACAAGAAAAGCCGATTCATATTTCCAATGTTATGGTTTGTGACGCGAATAATGTTCCAAGTAAAATTCGCGTTGTAAAGGTTGGAAAAAACAAGGAACGCTTTTCTAAAAAAACAGGTGAAAAAATTATGTAATTATTATGGTTTCAAAACTTCGTTCAGTTTATAAAGAAAAAATTATAGATTCTTTATTTAAAAAGTTAAATTGTACCAATATTCATCAAATTCCCAAGTTAGTTAAAATTACAGTTAATCGAGGCTTAGGATTATCGGCACAAAACAGTTCAGTTTTAGCTAAAACCATTGAAGAGTTCCGAGTAATTACAGGCCAACAGCCAGTTGTAACAAATTCACGGAAATCAGTAGCTGGTTTTAAAATTCGCGAGGAAATGCCATTAGGTGTAACTGTTACATTGCGTGGTGATAAAATGTATGCATTCCTTGATCGTTTTGCAAATTTAGCACTACCGCGCTCCCGCGATTTTCAAGGATTAAATCCTAAAGGATTTGATAAATTTGGTAACTATACTCTTGGTCTAAATGAACAGCTACTTTTCCCCGAAATCAGCTATGATTCTGTAGATCAAGCCCGTGGATTTAACATTACATTTGTTACTACTGCAAAGAATCAACAAGAAGGATTACTTCTCTTAAAGGAACTTGGGTTACCTATTCGTGAAAAAATTTAAAAAGAAAGAATATAGTTTAAGATTATTTATTTATGGTTAATGATGTTGTTTCTGATATGTTAACTCGGATTCGTAATGCAGGTAAGGTAAAACATCATTTAGTGCAAATACCTTTTACGAAAATGACGTTGGCTATTGCAGTTGTATTAAAAGAAGAGAATTTTATCGAGGATTTCCAAGAATTTTCTGAAGAGAATAAAAATTTTTTACTGCTTTTACTAAAATATAAGGGTAAAGGCCGTAATCAAAAACCAGCAATTACTATGTTAAAGCGCATTAGTAAACCTGGACTTCGTGTTTATGCTGGTGGAAAAGATTTACCTGTTGTGCTTGGTAATTTCGGAATTGCTGTTGTCTCAACTTCGCAAGGTGTAATGACAAACATAAAGGCTGCGAAGTTAGGGATTGGCGGAGAAATTTTGTGTTATGTTTGGTAATTAGTTTAAAAAATAAGTATTATGTCACGTATTGGAAAATTACCTATAAAAATACCAAAAAGTGTTAGCTGTGAAATTGAAAATGGAACCTTATTAGTAAAGGGCCCATTTGGAACTTTAGAGCGTTCAATTCCACATGAACTAAATATTGATCATCAAGGTGATACTATGCAGGTTACTGTAAATGATAGCTCAAAACAAACACGTGCTTTACATGGATTATTCCGCACTTTGGTAAATAACATGGTTATTGGTGTTAGTGAACGTTTTGAAATTAACCTTGAGTTAAAAGGTGTAGGTTATCGTTGCCAGACTTCAAAGAGTCAGGTTACCCTTAGTTTAGGATTTAGCCACCCAATCAATTTAGATATTCCCTCAGATGTAGAAGTACAGGTCGATGCTAATACGAATATAAAAATTCTTGGTCCAGATAAAGAAACTGTCGGATTTTTTGCTTCGAAAATTCGCAACTTTAGACCACCTGAGCCATATAATGGTAAGGGGGTATTGTATAAAAATGAGGTTATTCTTAGAAAAGCTGGTAAAGCAGGTAAGAAGTAGTAAATATCGTATTTATTAAAATAGATTTATGGTACAAGGAACTCGTAAAGGTAACATGAGCAGACCGCCAAAGCGATCGAATGTTAATTGGGTTAGAAAGGTAGTAAAAGTGCGCCGGATTACAAAAGTGGTAAAAGGCGGTAAGAAATTACGTTTTGGCGCATTAGTTATTGTTGGTAATGAGCAAGGTTTAGTCGGTGTTGGTGTAGGTAAAGCGGATGATGTTATGGAAGCTGTGAAGAAAGCAACTAATGATGGTAAGCGTAATTTAATTCGTATTCCACTAACAAAAAATTCTAGTATTCCTCATATCGTAAAAGGTCAATATGGAGCTTGTAACGTATTAATAAAACCAGCAAGTGAAGGTACTGGAGTAATTGCAGGAGGTTCAGTTCGAATTTTATTAGAAGCCGCAGGGGTTCAAAATATCTTAGCAAAGCAATTAGGCTCAAATAATTTGTTAAATAATGCGCGTGCAACTGTATGTGCTTTACAAAATTTAAAAACGCTTAGTGAGGCCTAGTTTTTGGTTAAAATTAAAAATTTTATGGGCATAAATTCTAATTCAAAGTCCTCAGGAAATAAAAAAACATTACTGGAGCGCACTTTAGTTACATTAGCTACTATTGCAGCAGTGAGGTTTGGTACATTTGTGCCTATTTCTGGTGTTGATCAGAGTTATCTTTATCAGGAACTAAAAAATAGTCAGATCTTAAACTTTATCAGTTCATTTTCACAAGGTAACTTTTTTGTTCTCGGTTTATTTACATTAGGTATTTTACCGAATATTAATGCGTCAATTGTGATTCAACTTTTAACTTCAACATTCCCACCTCTCCAACGTTTACAGAAAGAAGAGGGGGAAGCGGGTCGTCGCCGAATTTTGCAAATTACCCGTTATTTAACGGCCGCTGTCGCACTACAATATGGGTTTATTGTAGGATTTTATTTAAAACCTTTTGTTTTTGGCTGGACAGTCTTCAAAGCGTGTGAAATCGCGCTAACTTTAACTGTTGGGTCATTAATTACACTATGGTTTAGTGAAATTATAACAGAACAAGGTTTAGGAAATGGGACATCGTTATTAGTTTTTGTGAACATTAGCTCTTCTTTACCAACTCTGATAAGTAATTTCGGGTCAGTAGACGCGCTACCTATTAAAATCTTTTTTGCTTCGGTTTTTTTAGTTGGTGTAATTTGTATTGTTATTATGCAAAATGCAACACGGAAAATTCCGTTATTGTCTGTCAAATCATTATCCCGTTCTGTTGATAAAACGCAACAGAATTACTTACCATTCAAATTAAATCCAAGTGGTATTCTACCACTAATTTTTACATCAACCTTCTTAAATGGTTTTTTAGCTATTGTTAGCCGTGTAAATTCAAGCGTTAGTCAAAGCAACCTTTTTAACACATTTTACTTATTGCTTTATTTTTTCTTAACTTTATTTTTCAGTTATTTTTATTCAACAATTGCTATTAACCCAATTGATTTATCAAAAGATTTAAAACGGATGGCGTTTACTATTCCAACTATTTCTCCTGGTGTGGCAACTATAAAATTTTTGCAGGAAACGTTAAATCGTTTATCTTTACTTAGCGGGTTATTCTTAGCAACTATTGTTACATTACCTAGTTTGTTATTTTATATAAACCCAAGTTTTAGTGGATTAAGAAGTATTGGAACAACGTCTTTGTTTATTTTAGTAGGTGTGACTATTGATTTAAGTCGTCAAATTCAAACTTATCGAATTGTTGAATCGTATGATAGTATAGAAGTGTAATCTACAATCAAAAATTATTTTCAAAACAAAATTTAATATGAAAGTTCGCCCATCTGTTAAAAAAATGTGTCCGAAATGTCGTGTGATTCGACGTTTTGGGGTAATCCGTGTTATTTGTTCTAACCCCAAACATAAACAACGTCAAGGTTAGTTACATATGAAATTTAGGGAGTAAAAAAATGGTTCGTATTGCTGGTGTTGATTTACCAAATTCAAAGCGTGTTGAATATGCCTTAACTAGTATTTATGGTATTGGTTTAACGTCTTCCCGTTCGATATTAGCAACAGCTGATATTGACCCAAATAAACGTATGCACACGTTGGAAGATCAAGAATTAAGTAGTTTACGTGCAATTATTGAGGATAATTACAAAGTTGAAGATGATTTACGTCGTCTTATTAAACAAAATATTGTCCGTTTATCACAGATAAATTGTGTACGTGGGCGTCGTCATCGTCAAAGTTTACCTGTTCGAGGTCAACGTACGCGTACAAATTCTCGTACGCGCCGTAAAACTCGTTTATTGTAGTAATTATAAAGAATATATTATATGGCTGTAAAAACTAAGCGATCAGGTATAAAAAAACAGAAAAAAAATATACCATTTGGGGTTGTTCATATCAATTCTACATTTAATAATACAATCATTACAATTACAGATACCGCCGGAAACACGATTTCCTGGTCATCTGCAGGAAGTGTTGGGTTTAAGGGCGCACGTAAAGGAACACCGTTCGCTGCTCAAACAGCAGCAGAAAAGGCTTCTCTTAGTGCAATGGATCAAGGCGTAAAGCGCGTTGATGTAGTCGTTAAAGGTCAAGGTTCTGGTCGTGAGACATCTGTTCGAGCATTAGAAGCTGTCGGGTTAGATGTTGTTTCAATTAAAGATATAACTTCAATTCCTCATAATGGTTGCCGCCCACCAAAGCGGCGACGTGTATAGTTTTTTTTCATTCCTTGTATGGAACAGTTTCAATTCGAAAAAATGGAGTCATTTTCAAATGAAAATGGAGAACAAACAACACGGTTTTGTCTTGCAGGTTTAGAGCAATCCCAAGCAACTACAATTGGAAATGCACTCCGTCGTGTTTTATTAACGGACCTGACGGGTACTGCGATTACGGCAGTTCGAATTTATGGTATAAATCATGAGTACGGTACGATTCCCGGTGTGCGAGAAGATGTATTAGAGATTTTATTAAACCTAAAACAAATAAAATTTCATGGGGTTTGCATTGAGCCGTGTTTTACAACCTTAGAAATAGGTGGTCCTTACTTGTTAACAGCTGTAGATATTACTGTTCCGTCAGATTTAAAGGTTATAAATAAGAAGCAGTACATTGCTACTGTCTCAGAACAAACCAAATTAAAACTGGAGTTGCAAATTGAATCAGGTCGTGGGTATAGATTAGTTACAGATGAGTTACATCGTGATTTTGAACCTTTTTTAAATATTGATGCGATTTTTACTCCAGTAAAAAATGTGAGCTATAAGGTTTTAGACTTGTATCGATTTGATGAAAAGCTTTTGGAGGATTTAGTATTAGAAATAACAACTGATGGCAGTTTAAATCCGAAAGATGCATTAATTGAAGCAGCTAAAATTTTGCAAAATACATTTGGATCATTAACTGTTGGTGAACCAAAAGCGTTAAAGCCGACTGCAACAATCTCTTCACGCCAAATTTTAATTGAAGAGTTGCAACTTTCAGTTCGTGCTTATAATTGCTTAAAGCGTGCCAATATCCGTACTATTGATGATTTAACACAGTATTCGATCAAAGAGTTGAAGGAAATAAAAAATTTTGGTCAGAAGTCAGCGAATGAAGTCATTCAAAAACTGCAAGATCGGTTTGATATACGTCTAAATTAAAAAATTATTATGAATAGTTCAGTTTCAGTTCCAACAATTGATACTAAAAAATGGTATTTAATTGATGCGAAAGAAAAAACCTTAGGTCGTCTTGCGACTGTTATTGCTACGATTGTTAGTGGACGTCATAAATCGACGTATTTACCTAACATTAATTGTGGCGATAATGTAATCGTTATAAATGTTGATTTAGTAAAAGTTACTGGTAAAAAATCTACACAGAAAGTGTACAGACGACATTCAGGTCGTCCAGGTGGTTTAAAAACAGAAACTTTTGAAGAGTTACAACAGCGCATTCCTGCGCGAATTTTAGAGAAAGCTGTCAAAGGTATGTTACCGAAGGGTGCTTTGGGTCGTGATATGTATCGTAATTTAAAAGTTTATAAAGGGGAAGATCATCCTCATGCAGCACAAAATCCAGAAGTATTAATTTAAAAATATTTATGTTAAGTCAAAGTGATCTGTTAGCAACTGCTATTGGCCGCCGCAAAACAGCAGTTGCTATTGTTCAAGTTTATAAGGCAACGCCAGAAGAAAAGTCAAAAATAATGATTAATTCTTGCTTTGCAGAAGTTTTTCTCCAATTTAATCCTGCTTATTTAAAGACCTTATACTTACCTTTATCTTTACTAGAGCTTGATGGAGTTTATCAAATTAGTGTAAAAACTACTGGTGGCGGATTAACCGGTCAAACGCATGCGATCGTTTTAGGGTTAGCACGTGCGTTATGCAAGATAAATTCAGCTTACCGCCCAACTTTAAAAGCTGCTGGTTTACTAACTCGTGATGCTAGAAGTGTGGAACGTAAGAAATATGGCTTGAAAAAAGCTCGTAAAGCTTCTCAATATTCAAAACGTTAATTAAAATATTAGGGAAATAAAAACATATTTATTATGCCAAAAAAAAATATTCATCCTGAATGGCACGAAGACTGCTCTGTCTACTGTGATGGTCAATTAGTTTATAGTGTTGCTTCTACTAAACCAAGCCTGAATGTAGATATTTGGTCTGGTAATCATCCGTATTATACAGGTTCAAAAAAATTATTAGATACAGAAGGTCGTGTTGACAAATTTATGAAAAAGTATAGTTTAGACAAATAGAAAGAAAAATGCCAACTATTCAACAATTGGTTCGTGAGAGAAGAAAAAGCATTAAGAAAAAAACGAAATCACCAGCTTTAAAATCATGTCCTCAGCGCCGTGGGGTATGTACGAGAGTATATACAACCACACCAAAGAAGCCGAATTCTGCGACTCGAAAAGTAGCGCGTGTTCGGTTGACTTCAGGTTTTGAGGTTACTGCTTATATTCCTGGTATCGGTCATGAATTGCAAGAGCATGCTTCTGTTTTAATTAGAGGCGGTCGTGTAAAAGATTTACCTGGTGTTCGTTATCACATTATTCGTGGTGCTTTGGATAGTAGTGCCGTAAAAAATCGAGAGCAGGGTCGTTCTAAGTACGGTGCAAAAAAATCAAAAGGTTAACATTAATTTGGTTTAAAAATATAAATTTACTTTATGTCAAGAAGAAAAGTTATCAAGAAAAAATTTCCGTTACCTGATCCGGTTTACAATAACTATTTGATTAGTATTTTAATAACACGGTTGATTAAAGATGGTAAAAAAAATCTAGCGCAAAATATTGTTTGTGACGCGTTAGATATCATTGCTTATCGCTTAGATGTCGACCCGATCGAGGTTTTTGAGCAAGCAGTCAAAAATGTTACACCTTATGTGGAAGTTAAAGCTCGCCGTTTTGGTGGTGCTACCTATCAAGTTCCAATGGAAGTTACAAGTTTCCGTGGAACAAACTTGTCGTTACGCTGGATTGTTAAAGCTACAAAAAATAGACCGGGTAAGACAATAGCTTTAAAGTTAGCAAATGAATTGATCGATGCCTCTAATAATTCAGGTGAAGCAATTCGTAAAAAGCAGGAAACTCATAAAATGGCAGAAGCTAATAAAGCGTTTGCACATTTTCGTTATTAAGTAGTTTAGTAATTTTTACTTACGTTTTTTAGTTCAACATATTTATATTTATTTAGAAATTAAGACATAAAACAATGGCTCGCGAAAAATTTGAACGTACAAAACCACATGTTAATATTGGTACAATTGGTCATGTAGATCATGGTAAAACGACTTTGACTGCTGCTATTACTATGACTTTAGCATTAGCTACTGGCGGTATGGCAAAAAATTATGAAGATATTGATGCGGCTCCAGAAGAACGTGCGCGTGGTATTACTATTAATACAGCACATGTCGAGTATGAGACGGAAAATCGTCATTATGCACATGTAGATTGTCCTGGTCACGCTGATTATGTAAAGAATATGATTACTGGTGCAGCACAAATGGATGGTGCAATACTAGTATGTTCAGCTGCGGATGGACCAATGCCGCAAACACGAGAGCACATTCTTTTATCGAAACAAGTAGGTGTTCCACATATCGTTGTTTTCTTAAATAAAGAAGATCAGGTTGATGATGAGGAACTTTTAGAATTAGTAGAATTAGAAGTTCGTGAATTATTATCAAATTATGATTTCCCAGGAGATGATATTCCATGTGTAGCAGGTTCTGCATTAATGGCAATTGAGGCTATTTCAGGCAAAACAACTGTGGAACGTGGTGAAGATAAATGGGTAGACAAAATTTTTGCTTTAATGGATGCTGTTGATGATTATATTCCAACACCAGTTCGTGATACAGAAAAAACGTTCTTAATGGCTATTGAAGATGCCTTCTCAATTACTGGTCGAGGTACTGTAGCAACCGGTCGAATTGAGCGTGGTATCATTAAAGTTGGTGAAACAGTAGAAATTGTTGGCTTGGGTGAAACACGTCAAACAACTGTAACAGGAATTGAAATGTTCCAAAAAACACTTGATGAAGGTTTCGCTGGTGATAACGTTGGCTTATTATTACGTGGTGTTCAGAAGACCGATATTCAACGTGGTATGGTATTAGCGCAAGAAGGTTCAATTACACCACATACAGAATTTGAGGCAGAAGTTTATATTTTAACAAAAGAAGAAGGTGGCCGCCATACTCCATTCTTCACTGGTTACCGTCCACAATTCTATGTACGTACAACAGATGTGACGGGTAGCATTAAACAATTTACTGCAGATGATGGTACAGAAGTAGAAATGGTAATGCCAGGTGACCGTATTAAAATGACGGCTGAGTTAATTTCGGCTATTGCAGTTGAAGATGGTATGCGATTTGCAATCCGTGAAGGTGGTCGTACTATTGGTGCTGGTGTTGTTTCTAAAATTGTTACTTAATTAAATAGAAAAACGTTAATGGACCAAAATTCACAAGATGTATATACAGTTACACGCATAAAGCTAAAATCTTTTGATTCGGAGCTACTAAATATTGCGTGTGACATTTTAGTTGATTCAATAAAAAATATTGAAGGGCGTATTGTAGGCCCAATACGCTTACCGACCTCTAAGCATTATTATTGTGTTTTAAATTCTCCACACGTCGATAAAAAGTCACGAGAGCAATTTGAAGTGTCAGAGTATCGACGTTTGTTAGATGTTTACACACCCAAAAACATGACGAATCTTGTAGATTCGTTCTTAACAATTCCGATTCCGCCTGGTGTTGTGGTAGAAATTATTTAAAAATTTCAAACGAATGTTATTCCAATCCTTTTTTCAAGGTATAATAGTTATTAATGATAATTAAATTATTAATTAGTCTAGTGTAAGAAAGTCAAATAAAAAATAAAAGAGAGAGGTATAAAAATGGCTTTACCTTGGTATCGCGTACATACAGTTGTTCTTAATGATCCAGGACGTCTAATTGCTGTTCATTTAATGCACACGTCACTTGTAGCTGGCTGGGCTGGTTCTATGGCTTTATATGAGTTAGCGATTTTTGATCCTTCAGATCCTGTATTAAATCCAATGTGGCGACAAGGCATGTATGTTATGCCGTTTATGACTCGATTAGGTGTTACTGATTCTTGGGGAGGATGGAGCATTACTGGTGAGAGTGTTTCTTCACCTGGTATATGGAGTTATGAAGGTGTTGCATTGACTCATATTGTCTTATCAGGCTTATGTTTCTTAGCAGCAATCTGGCATTGGGTTTACTGGGACTTAGATTTATTCCGTGATCCACGAACAAATGAACCAGCAATTGATTTACCGAAAGTATTTGGTATTCATTTGTTATTATCAGGTTTATTATGTTTTGGTTTTGGTGCCTTCCACGTAACAGGTATCTTCGGTCCAGGAATATGGGTTTCTGATGCTTACGGTGTTACTGGAAAAGTTGCAGGCGTAGCTCCTGCGTGGGGCCCAGAAGGATTCAATCCATTCAATCCAGGTGGTGTAGCATCACATCATATTGCGGCTGGTGCATTTGGTATCTTAGCAGGTATTTTCCATTTAAC
>ERZ1740052.352-NODE-352-length-16038-cov-6.464994_pt1 | contig 16038 bp, 21 predicted proteins | sample MGYA00581750_ERZ1740052 | MGnify/ENA primary metagenome ERZ1740052 (study PRJEB43018, sample SAMN04849743) | marine metagenome | isolation source: floating plastic debris | place: Pacific Ocean | collected 2008-08-30 | study: EMG produced TPA metagenomics assembly...
ATAATAAAAACAATTATAAAAACTCAGAGTAATACCACCGTTAAGTAGTACTTGAAAAAAAATATTTTGATTGGTTAATAGTTAGTAGAGTTTGGAGGTGTTTTTATACAATTGAGTGTTTTTATGCTAATAGTTATTGGTTAATAGTTACAAATAAACACAAATTAAACAAAAAAAGACCTATACTATTAGAATATTTTAATGTTAAAACCTCTATATATACTTTTAAAAAGTAATAAAAGAGTATTTAAATTATAACAGTACAAAATAAAAAATAGCAGAAAAGAAGGGTGAAGAACTCTTAACTGCTATTAAAAATAAAAGGGGAAAATCTTTAGTTCAGTTCCTTAGTAAAGAAAAGACTAGTTTTTTCTACAGCTAAATTCACTTCATTTTCCTGGTCATAAAAATCAAATTGATGCATTGGAGATGGCAAATCGGTATCTACCCAAATCAGTTCTTTATTTTTAGATGGTACAGTTTCGAAATATTTTTTAGTGTAATCTGGTAAAACACTGCCATCTGAATGAATCATTAATAAAGGTTTGTGTAAACTTAAAGCAGATGTAAAAGGATTTAAAGTAAGCCAGTCTTCCCAAGTAGCAACAGCGAACTGATCTGCACTCCATTCAGGAATTGCTCCTCTTTCTGGGTTTAAATAGTAATCATATTCACCAAACATTGCTGCAGTTTCATCTGTTGTAGAAATTGCTTTTATATATGTGAATTCACCAGTTTCAGCATATTTTTTCTTTGCCTCTTGAGCTGCTTTAATTTTTTTCTGTACACCTTCATCACCACCATAAAATAATTTTACAGCTTCAGCATCGTGTAACCAAGAAGCTGTTGTAGCTACAGCTTTAATAGAACTATCTTCAGAAGCAGCCATTAGTGTATACATTGCTCCTGCGCAAACACCAAATGCTCCAATATTATTTCCATCTACTTCTGGTAGTGTTTTTAAGTAAGAAACAGCATTTTTAATATCTTGAATTTTCATTGTAGGATTTTCCCAACTGCGAGGTACACCTTCACTTTCTCCGTAATTTCTAAAATCAAAAGCTAAAGTGATAAAACCCTTTTCAGCCAAACGTTTTGCATATAATCCAGCCATTTGCTCTTTTACTGTTGTCCAACTTCCAGATGAAATTATAGTCGGATATTTTTTTCCTTCTTCATAATTTGAAGGATAATACAAGTTTCCTGTTAAATTTAAACCTTCGCTTTTAAAGTTTACTTTCTTCATGATATTCTGTTTTTGTTGTACTGTGTTTTTTTGAGTTGTTTGTTTACAAGAAGTAATTACAAGTGTAATTAAGCTTACTATTAATATTCGTTTCATGTTTTATTTAATTTGATCTATTAAACCAAAACCTCGTGCAGCTGTAATAGGATTGAAAATTTCTACATATTCAGTGATTTTACCATATTGATCGAATTTGAAGGTAGAATAATATTGATTTGTGTAAATTCCTGAATTGTCTTTCAGTTTTATGTTTCCTGTGTATTTAACAAATACGATATTAGGATCTTCCATTGCATAAATTTCTTCAATAGGAAATGTCATTCCATCGAAATTAGGAAATACAGGTTCCCAATATTTCTTAATAGCTTCTTTTCCATTGGCTCCTTTAAGAAATAAACCTGAATGATAAGGATTAATATGTTTTGCATTTTCTGAAAATAAATCAGCAACAGCTTCTGCATTTTCATCAGATAAAGCATTAAAAAAAGCTTTAACTGTTTCTTTATTTTTTGTTGCAGTATCCATGGTTTTAATTTGTTGTTTTTCTACTTTATGAGTTTCATTTTTACAAGAGATAAAAATCAAAATGATTACTATGTTTAATAAGTATTTCATGTTAGTTTGATTTTACTTTTTCTATAGCCTTTTGTATAAGTTTACTATTTCCGTTTTGATATTTGTAGTTAAACTTCATTGAAGAAACTTTCCAACTTGTTCCAACTTTAATAAGATCAAAATCATAACTTCCAGTAACTGTCCAAATACTTCCTTCAGGATCTTCTAAAAAATGACCAGCTGTTCCATAACAAAAACCATGAGCTTTATTATCTTTTATTTTTACAATAAAGTTTCCTAATTGATGATGTGTAAATGTGAATCCAGGTAAAACGGTTTTCCATTGTGAAATGATTTCATTTGGAGTTAACATAACAGGAGAATTTCCAGTCATTGAAGAGTAATCTAAATTTACTTCACTGTAAAATTGATCTGTTACATTTTGCCAATCTCTATTATCTGTTCCTATAAATATGTTTGTAATTGCTTGTTGAATTGCTATATTATTATCCATTTTTTCTGTTTTTTTAGGGTTTGTATTACAGCTTGTTAACGTAGCTGTTAATATTAGAAAAAGTAAAAATCTCATGACATCTTGTTTTGATGATACAAAGATGAAATGATCTTAATGGAATGGATTTATAGAATCAAATCAAGAAGTATAAAAATCAAATAATAGACTTCTTTCTAAATGAATTTGGAGTTTCGTTGGTTAGTTTTTTAAAAAAACTACTAAAGTTGTTAGGAGATTCAAAGTAGAGAGAATATGCGATTTCCTTTATACTCAGTTGAGTTTGCTGAAGTTTAGATTTAGCTAATCTTAAAATATGATTGTTAATGTGTTGTTTGGCTGTATAGCCAGTAATGCTTTTTACAACGGCATTTAAATGGTTAGGATGAATGGCTAATAAGTTTGCATAATAACTAGTTGTATGTGTTTTCTTATGAAGTTGATTGGTTTCATAAAAGCTAGTTTCTAATAAGGTTTGAAAACGAGATAATAAATTAATGTCTGCTTTTCTAAATTCATCAGCCGCCTTCTCTTGATTAACTTGAGCATTAAAAAAACGTTTTACAAAATTTAATAAAACTAAAACTTGTGCTTCAATTATAGCTAAAGAATCTTCCTTTAAATTTTGTTGTTCTTCATAAATACCTTCATAAATCATTAATAATTTTGAAACTTCATTTGGTTTTACTTCAAACGGAATAGATTTATCAATTTTAAGAAAAGGAAACTCCGTTTATATTTTTTGAAGATGTTTAGATTGTATAAAGAATTCTTTGGAAAACATAATATAATACCCTTCCCAATCAGGTAGAATATCCCAAGATAGAATTTGAAAAGGTGTATTGAAAAAAATCGTAGCACCTTCAGGAAAGTTTGTATGATGACCAGAAATGGCTTTGCCAGAACCTTCAACTTTTATAGCAATAGCATAAAACTCATGTTTAAAAGGAGACATTTGAGCAACAACACTAGGCATATTTTCTTCAAAACTTCTAATATCAAAGTAAGATTGTTTTGGAGCTACAATTTGTATAGCATTACAATATTCTGAAATAGTTTTAAAGTGTTGCATTGCTCAAATGTAAGTTTAATAAAATAAAGTTAGTTCATAAAAGCGTCGAAAAAACTGCTGTTTTTATAATTTTGACTTAGAGGTTGTTAATAGTATAAAATTAATCTTTCTTTTTTTGTTCAATTCTGTGTTCATTACCATAAATCATTTTATCGTTATCGTGCATAGCGTTAGTCATGCCTAACATAAATGCAGTTATAATTAAAGCTATTCTTCTTTTAATTCGATGAATTAATGAATTGTTTTTTCTTACGTTTTTTTTATTTTTTGAGTTATACATTTTTTCAGGATAAAAGGTTAAAAATTTATTTTATCACCGATGCAATGAGATTGCATATTGCATAGAAACTACAAGTCTGCTATGCTATGTATAAACTTGAAATTTGATTGTTAGATATAAACTTTTTGATTAGAAAAGTTTGCTTATAAATTGCATGACTAATTTTTAGAAATTCAAAATGCTGTACATCTAAAATCCTCTTAGTTGAAAAGTTATGAATCTCTTTAAAATTAAGATAAATAAGAAATTTCTCAAGGAGATAATCTACTAATAAGTGCTTATTATTAGTATTGTATTTAGCATATTCATAAGTTAATTTCTTTTGCTTTTTTGCGAAAGAAATCTGAAAATAACTAGGATTATTATTTGGAGTAGATATAGAAGAACATTCTGTTACCGTCAGACTGAAAATCAGAAGGAAGGAAATAAGATATTTTATATGTTTTTCTATTTTTTTCAATTTCAATATTTAAGATTCGTAAATCTTACGTTACAATTTATTTTGATAAATGTTACTTTTAGAAATAAGATTAATCGTTTTCTAAAAGTAACATTTTTATTTTATTCTAATTGTTTTTCTGGATAATTAAAGCGGGAATGTTTAAAGATTTATAAAGAGTATTGTATGCATTCATTTCAGTATTTATAATTGCATCTCGTTCATTTTTATAAACTTGCCAATCGTTCATGAGATCATTAAAACGTTCTTTCGCTCCTTTTGTAACTTTAGGATCTGCCTGATCGATATAATTTAAAAGTTGTAATAATTGTGAGTTCAATTTATTGTTGAAATTGATTACATCTTGAAACGTTTTTTGCTTTTCTTGTATTAAGTTTTCTTCCCAAGTTTTGATACGCTTTAAAAGCTTTTCTCCCTTGTCAATAAGTGGTTTTGCATTGGTATTATCTTTTAAAAGTTTAGCATAACCTTTGAGTTGTTTTTTTACCGAGCGTAATTGATTTACAGAGGTGTGTATTTCTCTTAAAGTAGTTTCAATACGAACCAATATATTCTGTTGTTCTTTAAAATCTTGTGGAGTAGATTGAATTGCAGGATTTGGTAGAATTACAGCTTCTGTTGAAACAGTTTCTCCTTCTAAAGAAAGTTTTAATGTATAATTACCTGGCGCTACACTAGATCCTGAAAGTCCACCAAAAACAAAAACTTTATTAACAGCAGGAATAGCTTCTCTATTAAAATTCCAAGTGAATCTATTGAATCCTTTTTTTGAAGAAAGAATTTGTGGTCTAGATGGTCCTCCTGGCCAAGACTTAAATCCTTTTGGTTTTTTATTGGTATAGGTTCTAATAACTTTTGAACCTTCTAATATTTCTAGTTTTAAATTTAAAGTGTCTGCTTTTTTATCTAAATAATAATCGAAAGTTACACCACTTCTAGGATTTTGTCCTTGTCCAACAGCTCTAGAAACACCACCAAAAATTCGATAACTTGGCTTTGGTTTAAAAATTTGAACTGCTTTTTTATTTGAAGACATATTTTGTAATACACCTAAATCATCTAAAATCCAGAAACCTCGTCCAGATGTAGCCGCAACCAAATCATTATCTTGAATAGTTAAATCGTTAATTGCCACCACAGGTAAATTTAGTTTTAAACGTTGCCAACATTTTCCATCGTCGTTAGAAATATATAAACCAGTTTCTGTTCCAGCATATAATAAACCTTTACGTTTTTTATCAGCTCTTACAACTCGAGCAAAACCATTAGGATCGTTTAATCCGGTTATAATTTTCGTCCATGATTTTCCGTAATTGGTAGTTTTAAAAATATACGAGTTTAAGTCTAACGATTTATATCGCATAATTACAACATAAGCGGTTGCAGGGTCGTGTTCAGAAACTTCAATACTATTTATAATTCCATCAGGAATTCCTTTCGGAGTAATGTTTTCCCAATTCGCACCACCATTTTTAGTAATATGTAATAAACCATCGTCACTACCAGCATATAAAACTCCTTCCTGATGTTGAGATTCTACTAAAGCCGTAAGTGTATTGTAGTTTTCTCCTCCAGCAGCTTCGTTCGTGTAAGGTCCGCCACCCGGACCATGTTTGTCTTTTTCGTTTTTAGTTAAATCAGGACTAACAGTTGTCCAGCTAATTCCTCCATCTGTAGTTTTAAAAACAACATTTCCTGCATGATAAATCGTTTTTCTATTATGGGGAGAAGAGATAATTGGAGCATTCCAATTGTAACGATATTTTGAATCTTTAGGCGCAATACTTAATCCTAACTCAGGATATTCTTTTAAAGCTTTTTGAGCTCGAGAAGATTTGGTCCATTTACTAATGTTTCCTTGGTAAGTTCCACCGTAAACAGTTTCTGGATTATCTGGATCAAAAGCAATAAAAGCACTTTCTCCACCTGCTACAGAATACCAATCTTTCCAATCAATTCCTCCATCATTTGTTCTACTAGCTATTGCTATTGCAGAGTTATCTTGCTGACCACCATAAACGTTATACGGAACTAAATTATCTGTAATTACACGGTAAAACTGAGCAGTAGATTGATTTTGTTGTGTACTCCAACTTTTTCCACTATTGAAAGAAATGTTAGCACCACCATCATTAGAATTAATAATGTTTGTGTTGTCGTGCGGATTAATCCATAAATGATGGTTATCTCCATGAGGAACAGGAATGTTAGAAAAACTTTTTCCTCCATCAATAGATTTCATAACTGGAGCATTTAATACGTATACAATATTTTCATTCTGAGGATCAGCAAAAATCTCCATATAATACCAAGAACGTGCAATATTTACTCTATTTCCATTTACTTGTTTCCATTTTTTACCAGCATCATCAGAACGATACACACCACCTTTTTTTCCTTCAGCTTCGATAACTGCAAAAACTCTTTCAGGATTTGCTCTAGAAACAGAAATACCAGATTTTCCAAAATCTTTAGGTAAACCAACTTTCATTTTAGTCCAAGTATCACCACCATCAACAGATTTGTATAAACCAGAATGCTCACCACCAGATTCTATAATCCAAGGGAAACGTTGGTGTTGCCACATTGAAGCATATAAAATTCGAGGGTTTGTCATATCCATAGATAATGAAGAAGCTCCTGTAGTTGTATTTATATATAAAACTTTTTTCCAAGTTTTTCCTCCATCTAGAGTTCTATAAATTCCACGTTCTTCAGTTGGTGCATACTGAGCACCTTGTGCAGTTATGTAAATAATATCTGGATTTGTTGGATGAATAATAACATCAGAAATATGACGTGTTTTTTCTAAGCCTAAATGTGTCCAAGTTTTTCCAGCATCCATAGATTTGTATACACCATTTCCCATAGATGTCATAACTCCACGAGCAGCATGTTCTCCCATACCCACAACAACGATATTAGGATCACTTTCTGAGACTGTAATAGCTCCAACTGAACCAGTTTTAAAATATTTGTCAGAAATATTTTTCCATGTAATTCCTGCGTCTGTGGTTTTAAAAACACCACCACCAGTTGATCCCATATAATAGGTGAGTGGCTGACCGATAACTCCTGAAGATGTTACGCTTCTTCCTCCTCTAAACGGACCAATATTACGCCACTTTAACCCATGAAATAAAGAATCAGTAATTTCTAAATCAGGTTTTTTACTTTTTTGAGCATTATTGGTTAAAGGCAAAAAAAGAATACAAAAGAGTAACAGTTTTAATGTTTTCATGGAATAGTTTTGTTTGGTTGATTTGATTCTTGTAGAAGAAAAACTTAGTTTTCTTTTAAGAATTTAAAATTAAGTAATTCATTAATGATATTAGTAATGGAGAAAGAAATAATTTTCTGATTTGGTAATTCACTTTAGTTTTGAATAGAATTAGTTAAATAGTTAGTTTTTAAACTGAAAAGAATATTTAATCTCAAATAAAAACGATTTAAGTTACATCTTAAATCGTTTTACTATTGATATTTTTTTGGTGTTATTTTAAAACAGGAGTTCTTTGAATTGGCCATTTATCATCATAACCAAATCTCCATTCTAAAGCAGATAGTTCGTCTTCTGTGGCAAGACAAGCATCAAGATTTGAAATGATTTTTTCTTTATCCATTTTTTGTCCGATAAATACGATTTCAATTTTTCTATCGCCGAACATTTTATCCCAATTTTCTTCAATAATATCTTGGTTTTCTTGATAAGAAGGATATTGTATTCTTTTTTTAATCGGCATACTGCTCCACCAAACACCACCACTATGAGCTTTTAAAGATCCACCAGCTTGTCCCCAAACTAAAGCTTGATCTGATCTTGAAGCTAACCAGAATAAACCTTTACTTCTAATTATTTCGTCTGGAAATTCTCTAGCGAAATTTAAAAAACGATCAGGATCGAATGGTTTTCTAGCTTTATAAACAAACGAGGATATTCCATATTCTTCTGTTTCTGGAGTGTGTTCTTCTTTTTGAAGTTCTTCTATCCAACCAGCACTTTGTTGTGCTTCATCAAAATCGAAAAGTCCTGTGTTAAGAATTGTTTCTGGAGCAACTTTACTGTATACAGATTCAATAATTCTAGCTGAAGGATTTAACTTTTGAACAGCTCCTTTAAGTGTTTTTAAATGTTCTGGAGTTATTAAGTCTGTTTTGTTTAAAACGATCACATTTGCAAATTCAACCTGATCGGTTAATAAATCAGCAATAGTTCTATAATCTTCATCAATATCAGTAAGTTCTCGATCCATCAGTTTTTCTGGGCTACCAAAATCATCAAAGAAATTTAAAGCATCTACGACAGTTACCATTGTATCTATATAACTGAAACGAGAAAGATCAATACCACTTTCTTGATCTACAAAAGAGAAAGTTTGGGCTACAGGAACAGGTTCACTAATTCCTGTACTTTCTATCAATAAATAATCAAAACGATCTTCTTTTGCTAAACGTTCTACTTCAATCATTAAATCTTCTCGTAGCGTACAGCAGATACAGCCATTACTCATTTCTACAAGCTTTTCTTCTGTATGTGATAAAGTATTTTCGTTTTTAACAAGTTCTGCATCGACATTTACTTCGCCCATATCGTTTACAATCACTGCTACTTTTAATCCATCTTTATTATGTAAAACATGGTTTAACAGTGTTGTTTTTCCTGCTCCTAAGAATCCGCTTAAAACAGTTACAGGAAGTTTTTTTTCTATTGTCATGTTGTTAGTTTATTTAGTAGGTTAATTGGTTATTTCATATCTTTTATAAATTCGAGTTTATTTTGATCTAAATTAATTTCTCTGTAAAAACAAGCTTTTCGATGCTTTCCGAGTAAATTAAATGTATGACAAACACCATTACCAACTAAGGTAACTTGATATACTAAAGCATCTTGATCACAGTCGATTAAAATCTTATCTATTCTTAAAAAATCTCCAGAAGTTTCTCCTTTGGTCCATAATGCATTTCTAGAAGTACTCCAGAATGTGGCCATTTTTGTTTTTAATGTTTTATCGAAAGCTTCTTTATTTACAGAAGCTAACATTAAAAGCTGACCTGTAGTTGTTTCTTGAACTGCAACAGGTAATAATCCTCCTCTTTTTTCGAACTGTGGATTTAAATCTAATCCTTCTTCTAGTTCAATTATTGTTTGAGATGTCATTTCTATCTTTTATTTAAAAACTGATCTGTATCGATACGGAGCAGTAACCTTTTTTCGTTTTTATTTTCAATTGTCGGACTACGATGAACAACTGCTTTTATAGTTCCATTTTTATATTTTGATCCTTTTAAAATAATTACAGCACCTGTTTGTGTTTGTTGTATTTCTTCAGGATTATACACTATAGCTTCATTATCACTGTAAGCATTTAATTCTTTTCTATTCACATTATCTTCTGTTAACCATAAAGTGCTAGATCCTTTGTAAGTACAAAGCATTCTTAAATCGTTTACATCGGTATGGAATTTTAGACACATATTTGTCTTTATAACACCTAAGAATAATCGAACTGTTGTTGCGTTCGTAATTTCTTTAAAATGAATTAGTAAATTTTCAATGTCTTTAAAGATTGAACTTGTTTCTTTCAGCTTTGAAATGTTTCTGAATTCATTTAAAATTTGATTGCTATTTCCGTAAGCATTGAATTTAATATTCTGAGCTAATAAAACATCAATTTCATTTTGAAGCATGCTGATATCTCTATTGTAAATAGTGATGTTTATTTCATCTTTGTGAATGCTTTTCAGTATTTCAGGGGTTGTGTCTTCTGCCCAATTTTTAACTAATGCTACTGACTTCATGTTGAGTTTTTAGAATTTTAAAAATCAAGTTGAACTACGTGGAGTCCAACATTGATTTATATTTCAACAATAATGAATATCAAAAATACGTATTAATTATTAAATGCAACTTAGTTGCAATAAATAACATAAGATCAGTTCAAAAAAATAATTATAAATAAAAGTTTGAAATTAAAGTTCCTATTTGAAGTATTAGCAAAGGAGCAATATTAATTACAGCACTTAAAATACTGTATTTGTTGAATTTTATAAATCCTTGAAATAGAATATCTATAGAAAGCAACCAAGATATACAAAGTAATGAGTTTCTTAAGTATGAGTTATTATATTCATGAATAAAAAACTCAGTATTCTTTAAAACTCCTATACAAGTAAGTCCGATAATAATAGGGATAAAACTGTATGCAAAAAGAGAAAATATTTCAATAAAACAAATGAAAAGCCCCATATTGATGAGGCTTATATTTTATTAAAAATTATTATCTATTACTTTTTTGAAATGGAGGTGTCCAATTTTTTGTTTTCATAATGGCTTTAACCTCCTCGTATGATAAAGGATAAAAATTATGACAATCAACACCAATATCAATAGATAAAGAATTCGGATCGTCTGATAAAGTACCATGAGAATGACCGTACAAATGATATGTTCCCCAATGAGAAGCGTTCCATTCGCGAAGTGCATAATGAAATAACACAATCATTTGTTCTCCACGTTCAAACTCATCATCTTTAATAATAAGTTCATGATAATCTTTTATCCATTCAAATCTAGAGTGACAAGCTTGAGCAGATTTTTCATGATTTCCATTTATTAAATAAATCTTTCCATTAAGTCGTTCTAGTATTTTTCTCAATTTTCCTGAAGAAGATAATCCTACATCTCCTAAGTGATATACTTCATCTTCTGGTTTAACTTTTTCATTCCATTTTTGTATTAAAATCTCGTCCATTTCTTCAATGCCCTTAAAAGGACGTTCCGAAAATTTGATGATATTTTTATGTCCAAAGTGATGGTCTGAAGTAAAAAATATTTTACTCATTTTGTGTTTTTTAAATTATTTATTTCTATTTACCAGCGTATTGAATATTAAATTCAACTTTGGACTCTGAAGGTTACATCTTTTTAATTTTAGAAGTTCTCATATTTTATCAATTTTTATTTTTCAAACATACATATTTATTTTTAATCCGCTTCATTATAGCGATCTCCACGAGTTGTTGGTTGAGAGATTACGATGAATTCTAAATTTTCATTTCGTTGATTCAAAATTCTATGTCTTACGTTTTCCGGTATGTGAATTCCTTCTCCACTTTCAACTATAATAATCGAGTTTTCAATTTCAAAAGTTGCTATTCCTTTTAAAATTCTAAAGAACTGCTGCGCTTTTTTGTGATGATGTTTTTGTTCTTTAGTATTCGGAGGCATGAGTTCTTCAATAATGCTTAAATCATTAGATTTTACTAAATGCCATCCGCTGCATTGATCACCCTAATAATAATGTTCGCTGTTTTCTTTTGTTGATTTTTTTAAAGTGTTTTTTTTGTAATCCATTTTTCTACTGTTGGAGCTTTATAAGTTTTCATTTTGCTAAGTAGATCATCAACATCATTACTAACTAAAACCATATTTCTATTTACTTCTTTTAAAAGCCCTTTTGTAACCATAGTATCTAAAAAAGAGATAAGCTCATTATAATATCCATTGCTGTTGAGTATTCCGATAGGTTTTTTATGAAGACCTAATTGTCCCCAAGTCAACATTTCAAAAAGCTCTTCTAAAGTTCCAAAACCACCAGGCAACGCAATTACTCCGTCGCAAAGATCATTCATCTTTGTTTTTCTTTCATGCATAGATTCTACCAAAATAAGCTCAGTTAATTCGGTATGTGCAATTTCTTTTGCAGCTAAAAACTTAGGCAAAATACCAATTACTTTTCCTTTGTTTTCTAGAGTTCCGTTAGCTACTTCACCCATTAATCCAACATTTGCTCCGCCGTAAACAAGTTGGATGTTTTCAAGAGCTAATTGATTGCCTAGCTTTCTTGCTTGAATTTTAAATTCAGTATCGGTTCCAAAACTTGAACCGCAAAAAACTGTAATTCTATTCATAATAATTTAATATTCGATTGTTATTGGTGCATTTGTGACTTTATATCTAATGTTTAGTACACTGGCATTAATAAAATTCACACCAAATTTTTTAGTAGTTCCATAAGCTTCATGTATGTGTCCAGCTAAATGAACTTTAGGTTTAATTTTTTTAATTGTGTTCAGTAAGTTTTCACAGCCGACTGTTTCATTTTTATTGGTTAAATCAAGAACTTCGTAAGCTGGACCGTGAGTTATTAAAATATCTGTTTCATTTGGAATTTTATCCCAGTGTTTTTGAATTTCGTCACCTCTTTGTCGATTAAAAGCCCAATCATAAAACCAAGGTTGCACAGGTGATCCCCAAATATTGATTCCTTCGATAGTTATACCAGAATCATTAAGATAAATAACATTGGTAGGTATGAGTTCTTTAATTTCTTCAGGACTTGCTTTTTCAAAGAAAAAATCATGATTACCAGCAATAAATATTTTGTGTTTAAAATCAAGCGCTTTAAACCAATTCAGAAAATCTACAACTTCATGCTTTTCTCCACGGTTGCTTACATCACCAGCATGAATAATCATGTCACCTTTTGGTAATGATACCGATTTATGGAGTCCGTGCGTATCCGAAATACAAACTATTTTCATGATTTAAACTTTAATAAACCAACAAATTACAGTTTTAGTTTCAACTGAAAGGGAATAAAATAGATTATTTTGAAGGAAGTTTTGCAATAATATTTCCTTTAGAATCGAAAAATGAACCATTTTTACAACTCATTTTTTCTTCCATTGGCATTTTAGATAATTTTTCGACGAAATCTCTAGTGAATTTTTTGAATTCGTCACTAGGATTATTAATTCCCTCTTCATGCATTTTTTTTCTTATTTGATAAACTCCTAAAAAATGTGCAACATTAAGTTTTGTCATCTTTAAATTGTTTTTTCTAATTCTTCTGCTTTTTTTACTTGAATTTTTCCTTTAGTTGGAATCATATTTTTCCAAACCCAATTATAATGATCTATAACTTGCTTAGCTGATAATTGAGGTCTTTCTCCAGTTGTATGTCCATCTTCAATTACAGTAATATGGTAATCTTTAGTAAGTGCCGATTGAATAGTAGAATCTACACAGAAATCAGTTGCACAACCTGTAATGATTAATTCATTAATCTTATGAAAATTCAATGTGTTTTGAAGTTCAGAATTATAAAAAACATCATTAGCATATTTGTCAATATTAATATCATTAGGTTGAATATCTAATTCGTCTAAGTTTTCCCATTCAGTTGTGTTTTTTTCAAATTCACCAGAACCACTTCCGTCATGTTGAATAAAAATCACAGGGAAATTTAACGCTCTAAAAAGTTTGGCTAATTTGTTAATGCGTTTAATTACTCCATCACTATCAAATCTTGGTGTTTTTTCAGTGAATGAACCTTTTTGCATATCTATTACTAATAATGCTTTTTTGTTTTCCATTTTACTTTATAATTACGATTAACAATTTATTTCCATTCCCAGTCTAACGCTAAAGAATAATCAATTTTAATTTTCTGAGCTAAAGATTGTAATTTAGTTTTTAGTTCATCTTTTTTTGTGATTTTATCTTTTGGAATTATTAAAGTTCCACCAGTTTTTACTTTTAAAAAAATATAACTAGAAGTTTCTGTAATCTTTTCCAAAGAGGAATGATTAATTTTCAATTCACCACTAATGTCAAAAGTTTCAATAGTTTTTTCTTCAAATGAAACATTAATTTCTTCTCCAAACCGATTCTTATAATTCTCATTAATAAATTTTTGATAGTGCTTTTTATATCGATATCTCTGATAAAAAGGGAAAAAAATTAATGTAATAATTGAGAATATGAAGAAGTAATATGTAAGAAAAATATTATCTGTTTGACTAGAAAATAAACCTAATACAAAGAAAATTAATGTCGTTGTTAACCAAGATTTAATTCTCTTTTTTTTAATTGTTTTAGAAGTTGAAGCGATGTATAATTGATGTTGTAAATAATCGTTTTTATCTAAGCTAAATTGTAATGTCATTATTGTTTTAATTAAAATATTTAAGAATACTTAATGTTTTATCCTGCACCATGAGTTTTAATAAAAACTATTTGATTATTCTTCCATTCAAATTCCCATAAATCAGTATATTCCAAATAATACTCACTAGGGTATATAGAGTTTCCAATCTCTGAACCTTGATCGAAATCGTATTTAAATGTGATATTATTTTTATTAATTCTTATAGAATAGGATATAATATTGTTTCCATTATCGATAGTAGTTTTGTAAATCCCTTCAGATTTAAACCAATTGATATTTTTTATATCGATATTTTCAAGAACTAATTTTAATCTTTTGTAAAGCGTATTTTTTTCATTGATTTTAAATTTATTTCTTTTTAAAAGAGCTGTTTTGTTAGCAGTGATAATATTGGTTTTTAATTGTGATAATTCAGAAATAATTTTTTTCCTAGCTTTTTTTAAAAGAGCAATTTTATTTTTGAATACTTCTGTATTATATTTTTCGAAATTGTTGAGCTTTATAGCATTGTTATCCTTTACTGGTGCATACCAATTCTTTTCTGAAAAATAATAACTGATATTACTATTTTTAAAATTATATCCTTTTCTAGCGAATAAATCATTAATTAAAAATTGTATTTCATCTATGCTTAAATCGTCTATCTGGATAGAGTTAATTTTCTTTAAAGAACAAGAAGAACAATCTTTTATGTTTTGTGAGTAAAGACAAAAAGAACAAAAAAAGGATACAATGATTTTCTTTAGGGTTTTCATAGTTTTTGTGGTTAAAATCTAGTATTTTAGATACTAGATTGCTGTGCGAAATTTTGAGGTGAATATACTCAAATAAATAAAATTATAGTCTGAATTTTTTACTTAAAGAGAGTGAGTTTTTCATCAAGATTTATAAATAACTCTTTAAAAAGAATCGTTTACTCATTATAGCTTTTTAAACAACATAGCTTTCTATAATTTAGAAAAATAATAGCAAATTATTATAAAAATGAAAAAGTACTATTTATTTCCATTAATCGTTTCGGTATTGGCATCGTGTTCTTCTTTAAAAACCGAAGAAGTAAATAAAGATGTAATCTTATTTAATAAAGGAATTGCAGTTTTTGATATACTTGAAGAAGGAAGTTTTGATTATGAAATAGCAAGAGTAGATACAACTTCTGTGGCAGGAAAAATGAAATTTCAAGTTTTATATGATACAAGGGAAAGTATACTTGATTCAGCCTTAGAATATTTCGAAGAAATTATTAAAGAATATCCAAAATCTAACTTGTATCACAAATCGTTATATAATTCAGCTAAAATAAGTTCATTACTAGAGTATGAGAACGATGAAATTAAATACTTAGAAATGATTCTAAAAAGTGATGCTAATGATAAAGAGAAAAGTGGAAGAAGTGGTTTAATGGCTAATCCGTATGCAAATTTTAAAAATGAAGCTAGCAATCGATTAGCAGTAATTTATATTCAAAAGAAAGATTTTAAAACTGCTTTGAAATACAAAAAAATAAATGAAAAGTATCCTTTAAAACATTTTTGCGGAAATGCATATGCCGAAGATGAAATACGCACTGCACAACTATATGGAGAAATTTATATTGGACTTGGAGATACTAAAAAAGGATTAAGTTATTTATTACCTCAGGTGTTTAATAACAGTTTAGGTAGTAATTCAGATATAGTTGATTTTACTATTAAGTTTTTAAAAACAAAATATGAAAAGGAAAAATTAGTAGATGAATTGAATAATTCTATTAAAAATTATTACTCGCGAACTGAGAAGAGAAATGATGATGAATGGACGGATTATTATATCAAATTTTTAGATGAAGAAATTATAGTTCCACATTGGGAACTCAGTTTTGAAACAGATCAAAAGAAAATAGAATCATTGTTAAAAAAAGTAATTCTTAACTCGGAATTTTATAAAAAGTTGAAACATTAAATCCGATTGGTTTATTTTCT
>ERZ1740052.355-NODE-355-length-15996-cov-10.534471_pt1 | contig 15996 bp, 13 predicted proteins | sample MGYA00581750_ERZ1740052 | MGnify/ENA primary metagenome ERZ1740052 (study PRJEB43018, sample SAMN04849743) | marine metagenome | isolation source: floating plastic debris | place: Pacific Ocean | collected 2008-08-30 | study: EMG produced TPA metagenomics...
AGGGTAATTTACATTTTGTGACATAACTCCTTTTATTTGTGCCGACTTACTTACAAACCCCACATTAAATATGAGGGGTTTGTTTTCTTTCAAACGTAGGGAGACGTAGCAATGCGGAGATCTCTACAAACTATAATAATTAATGAAAAAGACTACCAGTAGTGTATTGCATAAATTCTGACTGGTTCGTTTTCGACCTAACGTCGGGAGACGTTATGTATAACGTCTCTACATTACATTAGATAGTTTCAACAAATTTATACAACTATAAACTCTTCTATAATTCCATAGAAGAGTTTTCAATTAAAAGCTATCGGGAATATAAATCTTTTTTTATTTACATATTCCCTATTTTCATAAATCAATTCAGATTTCTATACAATCGAAACCATCTTAGCTAAATTCTTTAAATAAGTTTTTCTAATTAACATTTCAGGAGTATTGTCTAACCCAACTTTATTTAAAATTTCTTCCCAACGATATACCCAGTCATGCCTCAATAATGAGTTGATCGTATTGTCTTTACGTATTCTCACTAACCGTTCTGGCTGTGCATTCAAATCCGCGATAATATCTGCTATATCAGTAGTATTATCGGTTACTTCAATTACGGCATCAGACCAGTCAAAATGTTTTGTATAAGCTTCGCAAACTGGAGGTATTCCAATCATTACTGCTCCTCCTGCGGCTCCTTCAAAGAAACGCGAACCTAATTCTTGTTGACTTCCTCTTTGATTGCCACTATCAAATTTGGCTTTATTAGCAATAAAATAACGACTTCTTTTGATTAAATTACTGTATAAAGTTCGATGTTCTCGATAATTCCTCATTTCTAAACCTTTGAGGGTATCGTATAGATAAAGGAAGTTTTCGCGTTCTGATAGTTTTATTAATGAATTATGCATCCGAGGCGAACGGCGACCTACGCTATAAACATCAATATGTCTCTGGGGAATTTGTGGATAAGGACAAAATTTTACAGCATCAACGGCATAAGGTAAACTATAACAAGGACGTTTTACTAGTTGACTTATAGCATTAACACTTTGACTCTGAGTGGTAAATATATAGTCGAAATCTTGAGCTAATTTTAAGCAAAGTCCAGTTTTACGATCTTCAAGTTCTTTTGCCCAAATTTCATCTATCCATAATACTGCTTTTTTACATTTATCGCGCCATCCTTTTAGATCGTTGATACGGGTTAAATCCCAAAAATGTTGACAAATAAAGAATATTAAATCGTATTCTTTATCTATAACTAATTCTTCACAGCCAGAGCGCAGCAATTTGCTTTGATTTAAAGCCAAACCAGCATAATTAGCAACCTTTTTTTTGACCTCCGATTTGAAGCTAGGCACATAGGCTGGTGAAAGTAAATCGACGTAATCAAAGGTATTAATTACATCTTCAAATTCATATTCTGCGGAACGAAAAGCTTCTGACTGAGAACCCCGCATTGATACTACTAGAATACGGGGTTGCTTATGAGATTTAATATAGGGCTTTTGAATGTTAGAGTTAAGTTTCGGTTGAAAATTCCATTTGTGAGCGGTAATTTCTAACATGGTTGCAATCATTTTTTATCTATAATTGTTTGAAAATTTGATATAATTCCAGAATTTTTAGGTTGAGCGAAGGGGGAATAAAAAAATTAGGGTAGTATCTTGTTCAAAAGTGCTTGTTTTGAATCATTTACCGTTTCCCAGTCATCTTGTAATACACCTCCAGTACCTTTACTGTTAGGATTCCAACACCAATAAGCAAAGCTGAGTTGATTTTTGGCTATGTAATCTACAAACTTTCGTTGCCAAATACCTTCTTTAGATTTCCTGTCAACGTGATACCCTCCGAATTCACCAACGAAAATCGGAGCGATGCGCTGTGTATGAATGTAATTAAATCCTATTTCCCAACGCTTATAAAGATTGTCGGGAAAAGCCTTTTCTTGAAACCAGGATACAGAAGAGCCACCGTATTCGTGAGGAGAATACACTAGCTTACGGTTGTTTTTCAAATGCACGGGATAATCCCGAACACCCTCTAAATTAGCACCCCAAAAGTAACCACCCTGTTTTTGGTTGGGTACGTTTTTCTCTATTCCTTCAACTACAATCAACCAGTCAGGATTGATTTCAAGAATTTTGTCTCCAGCCCTTTGAACGGCTAAACGCCAATCAGTAGACGTATCATCGGTTCCCCAGCTTGCACGCCCGTGGGGTGCGTTTTTCAAATCTGCACCAATAATGTTGGGTTGATTTTTATAATGTTTTGCCAGAAGAGTCCAGGTATCAATCCAATCTTCTTCTGTAAAACCATCCCCATACCATACTTCTGAAATAATTCCATCTTTTAGACAATGACTATCTAATAAGATTAGTAATCCCTGTTTACGTGCTTCTTCGACAATCAAATCCATAACTTCCAGAGGAGTTTTTCCATGAAGTTCTGCATTTGCACCAATGGTAAAATCGACACCATGAATGTGTGAAGATTTCAACGCTTCCACTGAATAAGGCAAGCGAATTAAGTTGTAGCCCAAGCTTTTGATATGAGCGAGCATTTGCTTATAGTCTCTTACCCATAAACCATGAGGTGCATGGGTGCTAACTTCCATGCCAAACCAATTTATACCCTGTAGTAAAACGACTTTACCCGTACTATCAATAATTTGAGATTTTTGTGCGGATAAAGGAGGCACAATGGTAGTAGCTGCTACAGAAGCATTACTTTGAAAGCTGGTTGTAAACTGGGAAGAACAAAAACTTAAACTTATACAGATTAAACCAAATATTAAGCCGTGAAGAATCCTGTTTTTCGATTTTCTCGACTTTGTAGCGATTTGAGGAATATTGCATAACAGCCTCCAAATACTTCGTTTTAAAGGCTTAAATATACTACGTTTTAATCGATATAGAAGTTGCATAGTGTGAAATTTTGCAGCATAGTTGTTTTATTTTCATCTGCTTTGATTTACAGGTAAATCGAAATTGTATCCCTTTTTATTGGATTCAATCGACTCAATCGCACTTGCTATACTGCGATAGAAATTTTCTCTTCTAAGTACACTCCATGTAAGCCTGCTATCAAGAAGTTTTGTGCGTTGTACTTCGCCTATATCACAATGATTATCTAAAGCTAATAACTGCATTAAACTGCTAGCAAAATATTCTGGTTCGTCGGCTATTTCAATGGCAGACGGATAGTCTAATATTCCGCGCATTGCAATAGTAGTCGCGACTATTGGACTTCCTGAAGTAATAGCATCTAGAGTCTTGATCTGAATTCCACCACCACTGATAGAAGGAATCGCGATAACTTTAGCCGATGCCATAAATACTTGTGCGTCTGGCACAAAGCCACAATATTTAACATTTGGATATCGCCCTGATAACCACCCGGCACCAGATCCTGCAACGTGAATCGATATATTTTCAGGTAAATGGGGATAAACTGTTTGGAAAAACCACTCTAAACCATACTTATTAGCTTTCCAAGTCCAGCTACCAATGATACCAATATCACAGTGCTTAATTGCAGATTTTTTTGGTGGCACTGTGCGGATGGAAGGTAAATGAAACACGAAGGTAGAAAGGTTGCGATCGTAAAAGTAGTTGGAATCGTGAGACGTTAGCGTCCATACTTGTTTTGATGAAGCAGCTAAATGGTCTTCCATCTTTTTTATCAAGCGAGCTTCTCTTTCGTATATGCATTTTGACACATATTTTTGAGAATTTTTTAACTGTGCTTCATACAGTTGATGTTCCAAGTTATGAGCAATAAATATTACTTTTGACTTTCGATCCAACAAAGGCAATAACCAACCTAACTGAGCATGGTCAATTATGACAGTATTGTAGTCATCTTGATGTAAAATACTTTTGATTTTTGTTAAGTATTTTTTAGAATAATATTTGGCTGCTGAGTAAGGAAGCCCTTTTAATAAACTTAGGAGCATCCAGAAAAATGGATAATATTTTGATTTCTCTGTTTCTATATATCGTTCTTCAACTACAACCTCATTAACATTTTTGGATTTGGTATCGTCGGGACGCTGATATCCCACAACCAGTACTTCATGTCCGCATTGTTTTAAAGCATTAATAAAACATTGAGATGCAATTTCACCACCAGTTCTTCTTCCACTTGGAAGAACGGTTGTTAAATACAAAATTTTCATTTAATTAGGACTAATTTAGATTAATGACCTGATATCTGCCACAACTTCCTGTATTACTTGAGTTCCGAATAATGATTCGAGTAGTTTTGGTTCAATATGATTTTTGTGAGAATTGGAAAGTAAATTAACAATTGCTGCTGCAAAAGATTGTTTGTCTGAAGTAATTTTGAAATACTCTCTAACTGAAATAGGCAAACCGGCTATTCCTTGAGGTGTTGAAACGATTGGTTTACCAGTCATCAGCATTTCTAATGATTTTATACTGACTCCGCTACCAGTTAAAACAGGATTAATTAAAACGCGCCCGGAATTATAGATTTCAGTTGAAGAGGGGGGATTGATGCTTAAATCTACGCCATCAATATCTTCACATAGCTGTCTAATTTTATTTATAGGTTTTGCTCCGGCAATTAAAACTTTGACGTTAGATAATTGAGTGCGAATTTCAGGCAAAACTTCAGTTAAAAACCAAATAATACCAGCTACATTATTATTAGAATATAGGTTGCCTAGAAAAACAACATCATACCGACAATCATCGTCAATCTTTTGATAAAATTTATCTTGTTTGCGAGATTGATAAATTTCCATTAAAGGAGGTAGATAGCGTCCATTTTTAAAGCCATGCAATTCCCAGAAATTTAAATCTTCTGCTGAAATATCGTAAAACAAAAGACTATTTTTTAATAAATATTTTTCATATGTTTCTAAATGAGAAACTGATAAATATCTTTTGACTTTACTTGTACCTGTTGCCGAATTAAATAATCGTTGATAATACAGATGCTCAATGTTATGGCAGCGAGTCACTATGGGTATATCGAAACGATGACTTAGTTTAGATGCAACATCTCCACCATGAATTCCATCTAGCCAAACAAAATGAGGTTTAAAGGCACGTACTTGAGAAACTAAATGTTCTAATTGCTTTCCAACTACCATTCTAGAAGTTACTTCCAAAGGGTAGCGAAGCAAGTTTAACAGTCTATAACCGGTAGAACATAAATCGTGCTTAAACGGAATAAAATATGTAGAATCAACATACTTTTTTATTTCCGCTACTTCTTCACGCTGGGGAAGTTTATCAAACCAGCATATAAGCTGTAATTCAATACCAATCTGTGCAAATGCCTTTATTCTTCGCCACATATCTATCCTTCCACCATGAATCGCAGGATAAGGAATGTCGTGGCATACTAAAGTAATTTTCATCGCTTATTTGCCTTTATTAATATTATTATTTCTGTTTAGTAAATGCTTTTATATTCATCCATTCTCGATCTATTTTTGATGAGCTATAATATTGATATCTTTTGGCTTGTTGATACTCTATAGCTAAAGAAAAAACCGTAGAAACGTATACTATCCAGAAAATACTATTAGTTTCTACAAGAGTACTTTCACTAATGTTGTACATAACTAAAAAAGTTAAGTATATTAAAGGCCAAATTCCTTCTATGCACTGAGTAATTCGCAACCACATTATTCCTTTGAAAAAAGTAGTGATAAAACTCAATAAAAATACACAGAAGCCTGCAAAACCCAATTCTGCTAATAAATCCATAAAGCCGTTATGTCCGTAAGGACATTCCCATGCCAGAGTGCGCCAAAGGTAAGCAGTTATTTCACTGTTCCAATCCCTCCAGACAGCATTAAATCCATAGCCTAACCAAGGACGTTCCCAGATTAGATTGAACATTGCACTCCATATATCGGTACGTCCAGTTAAGGTTAAATCCCTGCCTAATGCATCTGCGACAACAGGCAAGTTATCCAATAACAGAGTAGATACGCTTCCAACTACAAGTATCAATGCAATTATCAAAGGTATTAGCTGGTTGTAATTGCGTCGCCAACTTCTGTAGAGAGGCAGAATAATTGTTAAAGATAGACAAATTACTAAAGCCGACTTAGAAGTACAAAGTACGATTAATGCGATCGAGAGAATATAGCCAGCCCAAGGAAGCCACCGATATTTACGGTTTTGAATAGGATTGCTCATGGCAACAAACAAAAACACCATGCTGCTAAGAACCATCAATCGACCCAAAATATTTTTGTGAGTCATTATTCCCCGCCAATTACCAGCATGAATACCTCCTTCTTGGACGGTCATCAATCCATATTTTGGCAGTCCTATTGCAAACATAAAACTCAGTACAATTACTATGCCTAAAGCACAAGCTAATAGCTGTAATTGCTCTCTTAAAGTGAAACGCATTGCCATATAGATAGCGAATACGCTTGTGCCTAAAAGTAGTACGCTACGTCGAGGAGTAACGTCTGGTGCAAAAGTCCATAATGTTGATGCTAAGACAATTCCTAAGAATAACCATATCCAGATATCTTTCTGTGCAGCACGTACAAAATTTTTCTGATGTTTTACTATCAACAAGAAAGTAATAGTATAGATAAGCATGAAAAATTTGGGACTGTAGGAGTCGCTACCTATACTTCCACTACCTCCTTCTATAAGTACGGGTATTAAGGCACTTGTAGAAAGAAAAAGAGTGAATACAACAAATATTTGTTCGGCTAGCTTTGGCAATTTTGGCATACCGAATATTTTTTCCTAAAATATTAATTTTTCATGAAATAAAATACCCAATTGTAAAGGTATTGCTAAACTTCATAATTCTTTTAAGCGAAATGACTGATGAAGTTTTTTAATTAATGAACCAAGTATCTGGTTTTGTCAATAGAGTAATTTTGCTTTAGGCAACCGTTGTTTTTTTGCTAAATAACTTTGTTTTTTTATAAAACTTGATAGGGAAAAAGCTTGTAGACTTTATATGCTAAGTATTTGACGCTTCAGTGCATCAACAACATTTCGTATTTACTGAACATATTATTTAATTAATTATGCGTGTTTTTACTCTTTTCGTTATAGTAATTCGCCAATAATTTACTTAATCTTCATCGGCTAGTTTTATTTTGGTAAAGTTTTTATTAATAGGAGTTCATTATTAATCAAGCGAGATATGTTGAGGATATTGCCTAGTTTATTAAATTTCAAACAAGATATGTCGCAGCAGCGTACTAGAAACTATTGATATGTAGTAATATGCAAATACACGCTTGGCGCGTTCTTTACAATTTAAACTTTGCATTGATGAAGAGATATCAGTACTAATACTAGTAAGCAGTATTTACTAATACTTGTAATAAAATGTACTCTTACTATCTTCACTCCTTCATTAGCAAAAAATATTTACAACTTATTATTGACCGAAACTGTATATTAAATTGTTTTAAATGGGATTCTGAATGGAAACACAAATGCCAGCAAGAGAACAAGATTTGCAGCCTTTGAACGAAACCAAATCTTTATCTAGAGAACCATACTGGTTAGTAAAAAGACCCCAAAATGTTGAAGAAGAAAGTATTGGTTTTGGTCAAATTTTCTCAATGTTGCGCCGTCGAGCAGTTTTAATTGCTAGCGTTGCCTTAATGACAACCACGGCAGCTTTTATGTGGGGTTCTACCCGTACTCCTAAGTTTGAAGGTAAGTTTCAGTTACTAGTAGAGCCTTTAACAAGTTCCGAAAGCGAACTGCTGGTTTTACTATCTCAAACTCTTCAGCAAGATGTAAACAAAATTACTCGACAGAATAATACCCCTTTAGATTATCAGGCTTTATTAGAGGTTCTAAAAAGCCCGAAAATCATAGAACCTGTTGTTGAAGATATTCAAGAGAAATATCCGGGAGTTACTTACGGCAAGTTAGTTGGAGGTAGTAAAGCAGGTAAAGTACCTAGCAGCGTCAAAGAAGGGCAACTCCACATTAGCCGTATTTCGAGCGGTGAAATTGAGTCGAGAGTTATAGAAATCCGCTACAAGGATGCTAATCCTCAGAAAGTTCTGTTTGTTTTAGATAAAGTATCTCAAGCTTATCGGAAGTACAGCCTCGAACAGCAGCAAACCAACTTACGTCAGGGAATTAAGTTTGTAGAACAACAAATTCCTACGTTACGATTGCGAGTTAATACCCTACAAGGAGAAATGCAGCGTTTTCAGCAAAGCTTCAATCTGGTTAATCCCGAACTTCAGGGAAAGCAACTGCTACAGAGAGTTGATGAACTGCAAGCGAGCAAAGTTGAAACTACTAAAAATCTCGCGGAGGCTAAGTCTCTTTACGCTTCCCTACAAAGCCAGTTGGGAATGTCTCAAGATGCAGCGATTGCAGCTTCGGCTTTGAGCGAATCACCTCAATATCAAGATATACTTAAGCGGGTTCGAGAAGTAGAAGCGACTATTGCTACAGAGTCGGTACGTCTGAGCGATGCGAATCCGATAATGGTTTCTTTAAGAGAGCAACGTCAGAAGTTATTACCTTTATTAAGACGGGAAGCGCAATTAGCTTTAGGTAATAACGTTCCTGACAATTTACTCAATTCCCAAGTCGGAACTTATCAAAATTCGGTTCGCCGCGACTTGATTCAAAAGATGGCTGAAACTGCAAATCAGATTCAGTTATTAGAAGCGAGTGTGAAAGCTACCGATGGTGCTTTAGTTGAATTAAATCAACAAATCAAAAAATATCCAGAAGTTGCTGGTAGGTATGCCAATATAGAGCGAGAGTTGCAGGTTGCTAGCGATACCCTCAAGCAGCTTTTAGGCAAACAAGAAGCGTTGCGAGTTGATGCCGCACAGCAGGAAGTGCCTTGGGAGTTGATTATGCCTCCAAGGCTACCGAAAGATAAAAGCGGTGAATTTGTGGCAGATGCTTCTAAAGGTAAATTTGGTCTGATTTTGGGAGGAGCGGGAGGCTTACTCTTAGGTGTTTTAGCTGCTTTTCTTCTAGAAAATGCTCAGAATGTTTTTCACGATTCTAAAGAAGTTAAACGAACCGCAAAACTACCTTTATTAGCAACAATTCCTTATCTAAAAGAATTGAAGTTATTACCCCCTGCCGATAAAGAATTAGTGTATACCCTAGAAAAAGACGAGCGCTTGCTTACTGGAAGTAAGGGTAGAAATAACAAAGAATTCCAAACATCTCCCTATACCCAAGCTTTTTATTCTTTGTATACCAGAATTCAAGCTTTGAAAGAGGAAACTGCTATTTCTTCCTTATTAATTACATCAGCAAATCCGGGAGAAGGTAAAACTACCGTCGCGACAACTTTTGCTAAAACTGCCGCAGAAGCTGGTTTACGGGTACTCTTAGTAGATGCTAATTTACAAAATCCTCATGTCCATCACAGCTTAGGCTTAATAAATACCCAGGGATTGAGCGAAATACTTTCCCAAGGCTTAGATTTGAACGATGCTCTCGGACAATCCTATGAAGAGGAAAACTTATTTGTCATCACCGCAGGAGAGATACCGCGCAATCCTGCAAAGCTGTTCTCATCACCAAGAATGCGAAACTTTGTAATGCGATCGCAATCTGATTTCGATTTAGTGGTGTACGATACTCCTCATATTTTAGGACGTTTGGACACCAGTATTTTAGCCACACACGCCGATGGAATTTTGATGGTTGTCGGACTTGGTAAAACGGTTCGTCCTTCACTTTCAACAGCATTAGATGAATTGGAAGCCGGACGCAATCGCGTATTGGGTTTAGTGTCCAATACTATGAAGTCCTAAATAATCGCTCTCAAAAAGATTATCTAAGCATCAAAATTTAATAAATTTCCCTTACTACAAATTGTGAAGTCCTTAAACGCAATTACCAGGTATATCGATAAAAAAATATCTAGCCAGTTCATTCGTAATCTTGGCTGGCTAGGTATAGCTGAAATCTTGTACAGAGTCCTACGCTTAGGATTAGTGGTTATCACGGCGAGATATCTAACTCCCTATGATTACGGTTTGGGAGCTATAATTCTCGCCGTGCGGGAGTTTGCGATTACTTTTGCTGATGTAGGTATCGGCGCAAAGATTATTCAAGCAGACGAGAAACAGTTGCCGCAGTTGTGTAGTTCTGCTTTTTGGTTAAACTGGCTAATTTTTGCCAGTTTATTTATGATTCAGGCCCTTGCAGCATTCCCTATTGCTGCATCTTATGATAGTAAAGAGATTATTTTTCCTATTATTGTTAGCGGAATAGCTTATTTAATTTGGCCTATTTATGGTATACAAAAAACTTTAATTCAAAGAGAAAATCGTTTTAAAGTAATAGCATTCACCGACGTAGTGCAATATTCTCTCTCTGGCATATTGACCGCAGTATTTGCTTTTATGGGTATGGGAGTATGGTCATTTGCTCTGCCAATAGTTTTGGTTGCTCCCTTAGAAATAATCATATATTACAAATACCATTCTTGGCGACCTAAAGAAAGATTCACAACTTTATATTGGGATGATATATTAAGTTTTGGAAAAAACATTCTTGGTGTTGGATTGCTAAAAACGTTAAGAAACAACTTAGATTATTTAATAGTTGGACGTTTTGTAGGTATTGAAGAGCTAGGAATCTACTTTTTTGGTTTCAACGCCGGTTTGGGAATTAGTTTAAGTATTATCAACGCTATTAGTGCGGTGATGCTGCCTCATTTATGCGAAGCTCGTACAGAGTGGATTGAATTCAAACATCGCTATCTCCACAGTCTTAGAACTATTGGTTTGATAATTGTTCCTTTTGTCTTATTACAATCTAGTTTAGCTCCTTTTTACGTTCCTATTGTTTTTGGCGAACAGTGGATACCCGCTATCCCAATTTTGATCCTGATTTGTTTATCAGCAATTCCCAGACCTTTTGCAGATGCAGCATCTCAATTATTAGTAGCTATTGGAAAACCTCATTTAGATTTACGTTGGAACGTAATATTTACTAGCTTATTTGCCCTATTCTTATTTATCGGAGTTAACAGTCAAGTTATTGTTAGCAGTTTGTTCGGTGCCGATACCGTTAACAGTTTGACATTAATATTGGGAGAAAACTGGAAAGTAACTGGAATAGCGCTATCTGTTTTCTTAGTTCACGCTATTTTCTTGCCATTTTTTACCATATGGGCTACACGTTATGTGTTTCCGAAGAAAGTTTAATAATTGGGGATTGGGGATTGGGCATGGGGCATGGGGGATGGAGAACAGTTTTACCCCCGCCTTCGCGGGCTGAGAATCTTAGTAGCCCGTGAAGGCGGGCTTCGTTCATCTAGCCGCACCCTTACAGGGTGTCGGGTAAATTGAATTCCAAGCTTCAAATCGTTCTTCTTTCTTTATTGGCATTGTTTAAATAAGGAATTATTGTATCTTTTCGAGGCCAGTTTCTCCAAAGAAAGCGTAATAATAAAGGCAAGGAAATGGCCATCATTACAACTCCAACCCACCAGGAAGATTGTAAACTTTCCAGTGTCAACGTTGATGTGGAGCTAGATGAATCGCGGGGTAGAAGTTGCGGTAACACAGCTAGAATGTTATTAAATGCATGAAAAGCTATTGGTACTATTAGAGAGCGCGTTTTGATGTAAAGTACCCCCCAAATCATTCCTGCTAAAGTCAATCCAATAGGGTTTGGGTGAAGAAAACCGAAAAGCAATGATGACGACAACAAACCCGCACAGATTCCCCATTTGGTAGCCCAACGCTGTAATATAATTCCTCTAAACAGGAATTCTTCTGTTATTGGCGCTACTATACAAGTTGCAATACCTACCAGCAGATTAGATGCAAAAGAATTAGAATTTTCAACAGATGGAGCGTTTGCAATACTGCGTAGGAATTGTTCAAAGAAAGATGGTGCTGCTAATGACAGCAAGTAAAATAATATTATGGAGGAACTAACAGAAAAAATTATAGTTAGTGGAACTAACCACGTTAGCCCTAACCAATTATAGTTTGTTGGAAAATCGCCTACCACATACTTAACTTTAGCTCTCAAGCGCCCGAAGTCTTTTAACGTCCAAAGGCAAAGTAAAACAAACAGGCAAATATAAATTATTATTACCGAGTCTTGCTGATTTAATTTTAAACTGCTATTTCTTTCCAAAAACAATAATAGAAAGCCATTTAAGAAAGACAAAGCTATAAAGCGCAGTACCAAATCACGAAACTTGAGCGATGTAAAAGGATTATCAATATTGTGGATTGCCATTCGCGTTTATAAAGCTTAAAAAACTAGAAAAGCAACTTTAATGAGGCTGTTTCTATAGTAATTCTAGATGATATTGATATAAAAGCTTGTATTTTTCTAAATTATTAATTTTTAATTATTAATTTTTAACTCCTAATTACTAATAACTTAATCATTTATTCAGCCGTTGAATCAAAAAATCAACAAAGGTTTGAACTCGAAGTGCATCGCGACGATTCGGTAGATAAAGCGCGTAAATTCCTGCATCCATATCTACTAGTGGATGGAATTGAAAATCTTTAAAAACCGCTTGCAATCTTCCTTTATCAATATCTTCTCCAATTAACCAAGTTGGCATCAAGATTAAACCCAACCCATCTAAACAAGCTTGTCGAAGTACTTCAGAATTATTCGCTACCAACGAGCCTTTAACTTTCACTTCACACACTTCTTTCTCTCGCTTAAATCGCCAAATTTCATACCCCCTAGAGTAGCTAAAACACAAGCAATTATGATTTACTAAATCGTCGGGATGTTCTGGGCAGAATATCAGTAGTGCTGAAACCTTAGCTAATTTAGCCGCAGATATCGGTATCGATAAAGACGTAGCTCTGGAATTTATTCCGAGTGATGCTGGTACTCGGGAAGTGCGCGAGTTAGAACAAAAAGCAGTTTTAAGAGGTATTCGCGGCGTTCCTAGCATCCGCATCGGTAACGAAATTTTATCTGGAGCCCAGCCTGTCGAGGTGTTTTTAAGTACATTGCAAAAAGCTGTCCATGAGTTAACAGAGGTTTAATCATGAACAAAACAGGTAAACGCGCTATTGTCATCGGCGGCTCATTAGGCGGGTTGTTTACAGGAATCTTGTTGCAATCTATTGGTTGGGAAGTGAATATTTACGAGCGTTCCTCCCACAGTCTTGATAGTCGCGGTGGTGGAATAGTACTACAACCAGAAATTATAGAAGCATTTGAGCGGGCTGGTGTAGCTTATGAAGCACCCTTTGGTGTAGTTGCACATGAGCGATTCTACTTAAAACGGGATGGCACTATTGCTACTAATATGCTCATGCGTCAGACTTTGACATCCTGTTATGTATGGTAAGGAACGATTTGCTAATCCTTCTACTAAGAATTCTGCTTTACGCGCTTAGATGTTTCCGCTTAATCAAATCATAAACAACTGCCGAGATATAGCACCTGTCTCGGCAGTTATTTTTTTGCTATTTGATATCAAATCCGGTTACACCGGAATAAAAAAACCGCAGAGAACACAAAGAGCGCTGAGGAAGAATGAAGGAGAGGAAGTTTGAGTAATTCCGATTATAAATTCAACATTCATGCTTTACTATTAAAAATATTAAAAATCACTTCTCGGCTTACTGATTCTGTATCTTCACCTTCTTCGATGGCTCTTTCTAAAGCTATATTTTCAATAATTTCTGCGAACAAATCAGAAAATACTTCTCGATTTTCTTGAATTACTTCAAATAATGCGGTTTTAAATATTTGCTTAATTGTATTTGAATCAAGATTCAGTTGTGTCATATTATTTATTAGGTAAGCTTTGAATCGATAAGTGAGCATGGGAGAACAATAAAAAAGTTTGCGGAGCAGACACTACACATATTTTTATCACTCCCAACTCCTAACTCCTAACTGTACAGACGTAGCAGTGCTACGTCTCTACACTCCTAACTCCTAACTCCTAACACCCTATTCCATACCGTTCACCGCTTCCATAACTTGTTGAGAAACAAAAGGTAAAATCTCTCGACTAAGGGCGTTTGCTTTCCCTTCTGTAAATACAATTAATAAATAAGGACGCTTATCCGGTATCTCAATATAAGCAGCATCGTGAAATACAGAAGAAGTCCAGCCACCTTTTGACCATATTTTTGCTTCTTGGGGAAGACTTCCACCCAAAAAACCAGTAATTTGGTCTTCTTCTACATTTTTGGGTAATTCTTCAGGATCTAAACTACGCTTCATTATATTCATCATTTCCTGAGAACGTGTTGCGGTAACTGCAACTCCACCGACAATTGCATGCATTAATCGAGCAATTGCATTGGTAGTTAACATATTGCGGTTTTCTAATAACTGTCCGTAAAATGCTCGCTCTCTTCCGTATGGCCCATCACCCCAAGTTTTTTGACATACATTTACCGACTGTAATTCTTCCCACCCTAAAGACTGTAAGTAGCGGTTGACAATATGACGTTGCTTTTTCCAGGTTTCAAATGGTCCGGGGGGTAATTCTGGGCCGGAAGTTGTACCGGTTAATACGTCTACAACTAAACTGGTCGCATCGTTACTCGAATCTACAATCATATCGCGGATGGCTCGCTCCAGTTCTTCGGAACTCTCAGTCATCCCTTTTTGCTGCCATTCATGTATCGCGAGCAGATAAAATAATTTAATCACCGAAGCAGGATAAATTGTTTCTCCACCCCGATAATTAAAACCACGGACTGGATGATTCCAAAAAGCATTGGGAGTCAAAGCTCCACCGGTATTTACAGGTACCGGGGGGTCGTAGATAATCCAAGTTAAGGCAATTTGGTTACGAGCTAACGTAGAAAATTTAGTCCAAGTAGCCTCTAAAATACCATTACCAAGTTGTTCGAGTTGTTCGTCGTGTTTAAAAAACATGGTCTTCGTCCGATTTTGGATTAAAATTCGTTGTTAATAGTTACAGATTTTTATGTCTCAAGAGGAATTGCAAGCAAACGTTGAGTACAAAACGAGAGCAGATTTAAATATCTACGATTCTCCCGAATGTAAGGAATTGTCAACCCAAGCCGAGAAAGGCAGATATTTACGGGTAATGCCAGAAACATTAAATCAAACTGCGGTACAGGTATGTTTATCTGAAGATGATTATCCGGGTTGGCTTTCGATAACCGATCTCAAATCATTATCACCAGCAGTTGCAACATTGCAAATTAAATCATTTTCGGAAGCCCAAATAAAGCAACTGATACCCGAAGTTATCGCTTTTGCTCGCAAAGCCATGCAACAACCAAATTACTACCTTTGGGGTGGTACTGTCGGACCAAATTTTGATTGTTCGGGGCTGATGCAAAAGGCGTTTGCTTCTGTTGGGATTCGCTTACCCAGAGATGCTTATCAGCAAGAAGCTTTTTTGCAACAAGTTTGTACTGTAGAGAATTTTGATGCAAACTCTTTACAAGAAGGCGATCTAATATTTTTTGGCACTCCTCAAAAAGCTACTCACGTTGGGCTGTATTTGGGGGATAATTGCTATATCCATAGTTCTGGCAAAGATAAAGGACGAAATGGGATTGGAATTGACTGTCTTTCGGAACAGGGAGACGAGGTTAGTCGGTCATATTATAAACAGTTACGAGGTGCAGGCAGGGTGGTAAGCAGTTATATCCCGCAAAAAGGCTAACGAAGGATACAAAAAATTATGAGGAATGGGTTTGTTTCTGAAAGATTGGCAGGAGAAGGTGCAATGTCTTCTGCTCCGGATGTTTCGGTGGTGGTACCAGTGCATAACGAAGTGGAAAGTTTACCTCATTTACTAGAAGCAATTTCATCCACTTTAATTGAAAGTAATTTGAGCTACGAAATTATCTGCGTTGATGACGGTTCCAATGATGGTTCCGTACAACTGCTTAAAGAAAAAGCACAAACGCGAACCGACCTAAAAAGCATAATTTTGCGACGCAATTACGGTCAAACTGCGGCAATGGCAGCAGGTTTTTATCACGCACGGGGCAAGGCTATTGTAACTTTAGATGCCGACTTACAAAATGACCCTGTTGAT
>ERZ1740052.356-NODE-356-length-15872-cov-5.915028_pt1 | contig 15872 bp, 5 predicted proteins | sample MGYA00581750_ERZ1740052 | MGnify/ENA primary metagenome ERZ1740052 (study PRJEB43018, sample SAMN04849743) | marine metagenome | isolation source: floating plastic debris | place: Pacific Ocean | collected 2008-08-30 | study: EMG produced TPA metagenomics assembly...
TATGAACAGATGAATAATGATGGAATTATTTTAAGTAACATTTTAAGTCTTAATCACATCGTTTTAACATAAAATTATGATTTTCAGTTTTTTTTAACTTTATTTGCACCTTGTTAAAATCGACTAAACAGCATGGCCGTAATTTAACATAGTCCTAAACAAATTTATTTAGAACTTTAATAATAGCATTTTAATGCTATTGTAACCATTTAAAAACCAAGTCCAATTCAAAACGGGGAATTCGATAAAGGCATTTTTAATAAAGTATATGTTGCAATAATTGTAAGATTATTAATTGATATAAGAAGAAAATTTTAAGTTTTTTATAGTATATGAAGATAATATTACTCCTAATTTTTTTTCTAATACTGATGTTAAGCGCAAACCTTTTCGCTACAACAAAGTATAGTAAAAATTACATCGATAGTTTAAAAATTGCTAAGAAAACTAAGGTAACAACACCTAAGTTAAAAGCGACAAAATTTAATTCTAATAAACAATTTCGTAGCTTTAAATCTTTATCGAAATTCGATAAACTAGAAGATAACTTTACTCCTGTAAAAGAGCAACGTTTTACTGATGAAGGTTATCAATTTATATCTAACGACTCTACTAAAAACAAGGAATGGTTAGATATGGCTGTGAATACTTTCAATTTAATTGAAGAAACAGAAAACTATATTGATGTTATTACCAAAGATGGTTTAGCACAGTTACCTGTGGCTACAAAACCAATGAATATTAGTAATGTAAAGTATACTATGGGAATTGCTAAGGCAGTTTTCAAACCAGCATTTACGGAGTTAACAGTATTCTTAAAAATAGAGTTTCCAAGTAAGAATGAAAAAAGAGGAAAACAAGAATTAATTCTTGGAGCTTCAAATGTAAAATTATCGCATGAAGGAGGTATTATAGGGGATGCGAAACTTCATTTAATTTCACAGTTTACTACAAATTTTAATAAAGGTTCAATACTACTTACCTTAAAAGGAAGCTTTGAACAACCTGGAACATACGCTATTATTGATTGTTCTGGTTTTAAAGAGTTAGGGTTAGATGCTAATATCAAATTTGCAAATGGTTTATTACATCCTGTAGATAAAAACGGTAAAAAGAAGATTGGTTACGTAGAAGCTGATTTTAAAACTTCCATATCAGATTGGAATGATATGGTAGTAAACATTTCATTACCTGAATTTGGAGTCAAAGGCTTAGAAGGAACTACTTTTCAATTAAATACAGCTGTATTCGATTTTAGTGATTTACGAAACGACGAAGCAACACCAGCAGCATATTTAAATAAATATTATAAAGAAGAGCCTACTTTATGGAGAGGAGTTTATGTAAAATCTTTAAAAGTTATTTTACCGCAAGAATTTAAAATTAAAGGTGGCGGTAAAGATAGAATCGGATTTGGTGCAACAGATCTTATTATTGATGGACAAGGAATAACTGGTAAATTTATTGGTGAAAATATTTTAAGTTTAAATGAAGGAGATGCTTCCGGTTGGGATTTTTCTTTGGATTATTTTATGTTAGATATTGAAACTAATAATTTAAAAGCTGGAGCTTTTAATGGAAAGTTAGTTTTACCCGTTTCAGAGTTAGATAGTTTAAAATATAGTGCGGTTTTTCAACCAGGAGAATATAAGTTAAGAGTAGAAACGGAGAAAGATATCAATTTTGATCTTTGGGATGCAGCAGATGTGCATTTAACCAAAGATTCATTTATTGAAATGCTTGTAAAAGATGGTAATTTTAGACCCAAAGCTTCTTTAAACGGATCTGTAACAATCAGAACATCACCAGGAAAAAAAGATCCGAATAAACCAAAACCAAAGAAAAAAGATAGTTCAGTAAGCTTTGAGGGAATTGTATTTGAAAAAATGGTGATTCAAACAGAATCCCCCATGTTCTCCGTCGAATATTTTGGTACTAAAGGTAAACTCGGACTCGCAGGTTTCCCTGTTACTATTAATGAAATAGGATTACGAACCCCAACAGATAATCGTGCAGATTTAATTATAGATCTTTCTGTTAATTTAACTTCAGAATCTGATGGTGGAAACGGAGGATCCAGTAAGCTTGTAATTAAAGCGAAACAACAAGATAGAAAATGGAAATTTGATGGAGTTACTTTAGAGAAGTTATTCATTCAAATGGATGTTGCTGGTACAGAGTTACGAGGAGCAATATTTATTTTCGATGATGATCCTACTTATGGTACAGGATTCGCAGGTGCAGTTGGAGCCACATTTAACAAAGGTTTAGAAGGTTTTAAAGTTGATGTAAAAGCATTATTTGGAAGAACAGAAAAGTTTAGATATTGGTTTGCAGATGGTCAGGTAACTATTCCTTCTGGAGTTCCAATTTTCACAGGGTTCGCATTAAATACTTTTGGAGGTGGATTGTATAACAGAATGAAGATGGCAGGTGTTAGTAATAAAGAAAATGCTGCTTACGAACAAATTGGAGCCTCAACTTCTGGTGTAATTTATGAACCTTATGAAGATAATGCTTTCGGTATGAAAGCATCAGTAGGTATTATCACACAAAATTCTGAAGATTTATTTCACGCAACTGTTGAATTTGGAATGGCTTTTAATCGTCGTGGAGGATTACAAGAAGTATACTTAAAAGGAAAAGGAGAATTAGTGTCTCCTTTACCAGATGGTTTCTATGATGACGTTATAGGAAACTTAGATAAAGTTTCTCAAGATATAGAAAATCCTTATTTACCGGCACAAGAAACATCAGCAGCAATTGCAGCTAGTTTATATATAGGATACGATTTTGTAAATGATATTTTTCAGACTACGGCGGAAGTATATGTAAACTTAGGAATAGTAAGAGGTGTTGGAAATTATGGTAGAGCAGGTTGGTTAGATTTTTATGCGTCTCCAGATGAATGGCATTTATTAATTGGTACACCTCAAGATCGAATAGGTATTACTATCGATCTGGTATTGTTAGAAATGAAAATGGGGGCTTATTTTATGACTGGTGATAATTTACCTGGAAGTCCGCCGCCGCCGCCACAAGTAGCTGATATTTTAGGTTTAGATATAGCGGATTTAGATTACATGAGAGATCTTAATAATCTAGAATCTGGATAAGGACTAGCTTTTGGTGCAAGTTTAAGTGTTTCAACAGGAGATTTAACATTCTTAATTTTTTATGCAAAGTTTGAAGCTGGAGTTGGTTTTGATATTATGGTAAAAGATTATGGAGATGCACACTGTAAAGGGTCTTCAGAACCTATAGGTATGAATGGATGGTATGCAAATGGTCAAGCTTATGCATATCTTCAAGGTGAGCTAGGTTTAACATTCAGATTATTCGGATTTAAAACTAAAATTCCGATTATTAGTGGTGGTGGAGCAGTTCTATTACAAGCAAAACTTCCAAATCCATCCTGGTTTAGAGGTTATTTAGGAGGAAAATTCAATTTATTAGGAGGGCTGATTAAAGGTAGTTTCCGATTCAAAGTAGAACTTGGGGAAAAATGTGAAATTGTTGGAGGTAGTCCAATTGACGATATTGTAGTGATCAGTGACCTAAAGCCTAAAGATGGTAGTGTAGATGTAGATGTATTTGCAGCTCCTCAAGCTGTATTTAATTTACAGGTTAATAAAGTTTTTGAATTACCAGATGAAACAGGTGATAGAAAGTATAAAATCTTAATGGATGAATTTTCTGTAACCAAAGATGGACAAAAAATTGAAGGAGAAGTGAAATGGAGTAATAATAATGATGCTGCAGCTTTTTATTCTCATGAAATTTTACCACCAAACTCTAACTTAAAAGCGTATATACAATTACATTTTGAAGAGTTTAAAAACGGACGTTGGGAAGTTATGCAGTCTGAAGGTAAAAGAGCTTTGGAAACTAAAGAAGTAAACTTTACAACAGGTGAAGCTCCAAAAACAATTCCTTTAACAAACATAGAATATATGTATCCAATTTTAGGTCAGAAGAACTTCTTTATTGAAGAATATAATAAGGGGTATATTAACTTAAAAAGAGGACAAACTTATTTATTCGATGCTGTTCCAGATTGGGACAAAACAATGTTTATGACGTCTGAAACTGGTAATGTTTTAAAGAAATCATTTACCTATAGTTCGGCAAAAAAGCAAATTGTATTCCAATTGCCTGAAGGAATGAACAATAGTACAGCTTATACTACTAGTATAAAGTTAATTTCTGAAGGAAGTTCAGTAGGAGATAATATATCAGAAACATACAATAAAAAAGATTTAGATGATAGTTCAGAAAACTCTGTAGAAGTTAAATCTAGACAAGCAGATGGAGATGTAACAAAAGATGGAGAAAGAGAATTGTTAGTGTATGAATTCAATACGAGTCAATATGATACATTTTTAAAGAAGATGAACTCTATTGATACAAGTAAAGATTTATATGACCACGTAATTTACCCTTATGGATTAAGTCTTTTGGCAAGTATAAGTCAAAACGAACCTTTTGATTTAGCTGAACTTAAAGGAAATGAATTTACAGGAGGAAAACCAGTTGTGGTTGCTAGAGCTGTATTAGACGATTCATATTATAAAAAACAAATTTATCCATTGTTATATGCAAATTATCCATTAGAAGGAGAGATTTCTGTAACAAGAAAAACTGATGAAGTAGGTGTTCCTCCAGTAGAAGCTGTTCAACCTTTATCTTGGTATGTTACGTATTTAGAAAATGAATTTACAGGAGAAACTAGTTTATTTTATCCATACAGTTATAATGTTACTAATTATTATTGGTACGATTATGAAGATTTAAGGTATCAGATATTAGATTCTGATATTCAATGGAGAAATAATCCTAGATATGAAAAGATGATTAAAGAAGTTTTTCCATACATGAGAAAAGGTAAGTATAAAACTACTTTTAGTTATGTACTACCAGGAAGTGTTCAAAAAGGAAAAGAAGAAGTTGTTAAATACGTAAATCCTATTAATAATTAGAATGATGGTGAAAAATAGGTTATTACTAGTATTAATTGTTTTTTTAAACAACGCTATACATGTTTTTTCTCAAAAAGAAATAGGAACAGAAGAAGCAGGAGTTAAAGCTATAGCTACAGTTAATAAAAATGCAATTATGCTACGTTGGGGAGTAAATACACCCTCTGCATGGAAAAAAGCTAATAAATATGGTTTTACTATTGAAAGGAAAACTATAGTGTCTAATAATGAAATTCTAACAAATCCAATACTTAAAAAACTTAATACTATTCCATTAAAACCTAAACCAATGATGGAATGGAAAGAGTTTACACAAAAGAATACCAACGCAGCTATAGCAGCACAAGCATTATATGGTAATAATTTTGATGTAGAAATGAATAATGGAGGTAACGGAATTATAAGTATTTTGAATCAAGCTCAAGTTTTAGAACAACGTTTTATTTTCGCAATGTATGCTGCTGATCAAGATTATGAAGTAGCTAAATTTTCTGGACTAGCTTATGTAGATTCCACTGTAAAAGAAGGTGAACGATATTTGTATACAATTAAAGTAGCTGAACCAAAAGGAAAGTCAGACATAAAACATGGTGGAGTTTACTTAGGATTATCAGATGAAAAACCATTGCCTAAACCAAAAGAATTTGCTGGAGTTTTTAAAGATAAAGCAGTAATTCTTAGTTGGAACTATGCTATCGTAAAACGTTTTTTTACAAATTACATTATAGAAAAATCAGAAGATTTAGGAAAAACATTTACGCCTTTAACCAATACTCCTATAGCAAATTTAAGCGAAAGAGAAGTAAGACCATCTAATAGGATGATGTATGTTGACAGCCTTTTTCAAAATAATAAAACATATCAATATAGGGTTAAAGGTATTTCTCCATTCGGAATCGAAGGGCCTTATTCTGATATAGTTTCAGGAAAAGGTATTACACCTTTAATTCACAATCCGTTTATTACAGAAAATAAATTTTTAGAAGATGGAACTGTTATTCTTCAATGGGATTTCCCAAGTGAAGGTTTAAATACTTTAAAACGATTTGAATTAGTAAGAGCAGATAAACCTAAAGGAAAATATATTTTAGTTGATAATCAAATAAACAAAGGAATAAGAAGTATTAAGTTAGGAAATCTAAAGCCAATAAATTACTATAAAATAGTAGCTGTTGGTACAGATGGAACAAGAAGAGAGTCTTTTCCTAAAATGATACAACCAGATGATAGTACTCCTCCAGCAATTCCAACTGAGATCATAGGAAAAGTAGATACATTAGGTATTGTAACATTAAATTGGAAGAAAAATACGGAATTAGATTTTCTTGGTTATCGAGTTTTTCGTGCAAATTTAAAAGACGATGAGTTTACTCAAATCACCTTTAAACCAATACAGAATAATCAGATAGTAGATACAATTAACATAAAAACTCTTAATAAAAAGATTTACTATAAAATACAAGCTTTAGATAAAAGGTATAATCCTTCTAATTTTTCTGAAGTTTTAGAATTGAAGAGACCTGACATTATTCCTCCATCACAACCTGTTTTTTCTTCTTTCAATGTAGATAAAAACAATGTAATACTAACTTGGGTAACTAGTTCTAGTCAAGATGCAGTGAGTACTTTGGTTTATCGAAAAGAAAGAGGTTCAGATTTACCATGGCAACTTTTAGCAACTATAGCATTACCTGAGAATAAATTTACAGATGAAAAAACAGAAACAGGTAAAAACTATTTGTATACAATTTTAACTGTCGATGATTCTGGTTTAGAATCTGAGCCAATTACTCCTTTAAAAGTGAAAATTTCAGATAATTTACCTAAGCCAGAGATAAATAAATTTGAGGCTTATGCTAATAGAGAGGAAAAATTTATCAATTTGAATTGGAGATATTCTGCTGAAAATGTTGAAGAATTTATTTTATACAAAGGACAAGAAGGTAAGCAGCCTACCATGTATAAAATTTTTGATAAAAACACAACCAAATATAAAGATAAAGAATTGCTAATCAATACTAACTATAAATATCTGCTCCAAGCAGTTTTTACATCTGGAGCAAAATCACCTATTAAAAAAATTGAATTAAACTATTGATTATGAAAAGAATATTACTATTGTTAATTGTATTGTTTTTCACAGTACCATCTTTACTTTTTGCACAAGATTACAATATTCAAGTTACTGTATCACTAAATGATGGAGGAAGTAATTGTGGTACAATTAGCGGATTAACTAAGGTTTCTTTGTTAGGTAACGGAGATAGAGAATTGAAAGTAATACACGATATAAAAAAATTTAGAAGTGCGAGTAATCACAGATTAACACCGTATTCTTTTTCAACGACTAATCCAGTAAAAAAAGTACGTTTTTATTACAAGAGAAGATATCGAAATTGGATTGGTGATTGTAAAAGTAGAGATTCACATAGAGATATAACTGTAAATCTTCCTTGTCGTGTAACAACGTATAGTAAAAATCAAGTTTATGATGGTGCGGTTAGTAGTGGTTCTGCTAGAATTGAAGTATATCCAACTTACAAATTAAAATATAAAGATGGTAGTAGAGTAGATGGTACTAAAATTGTTTGTGAAACAGGTTCTGTTGGTATTCAAGTAATAAATTCAGCAGGAACACATGTTACTGGTTATCCATCACAAGTATATAAGTGGGAGTTTTATGATGATATTAATAAAGTTAGAACTATAACTGATGCATATAGAAACTTATTAGATCAAAGAGATGATGCTTTTCAAGATTATATAGATTGTGAAAATGCAATCGGAGGTGGTGGACCCGGAGATCCCATTATTTTTAGAACAATATCTTCAAGTAGTGACCCACCTCAAAAAACTACTGATGATGATTTAAATGCTAGAATTCCTATTCTAGGTGGTGGTGACCCAAGCCCTGCTTGTAAAAGATGGTATGATTTATATCTACAGGCTAATGATAGAGTAGAGAATTTTACAGGAGATAAATATTACTATAGAGATACATGGAAATTAATAAGTAGAGTTTACGGACATAATGATGTAAATTTAAAATTATCAGATTTTTACACAAATCGTGATGATCAATTAGTAGCATTAAACAATAAAAATATATTAGTACGTTTAAGTCCTACTTGTACTAATACAGATTATACAAGTTCTAGTCTTACATTGCAGTTTTTACCAGAACCACCTAAAGTAGCACAAGATCCTACTTTTGATTCACCAAATTGTTCGTATGACGAAGTAAATAACTTTAAAGTTTATTTTAATAGAGACTTATTAGATGGAGAAACAATTAATGTACAACTATACAGGTTTTTTGGAGGTACTTTTAATACTTGGAATTCCAATGATCAAATAACAAATTTAGATCGAATTAATGATAACTTATATAGTTACACATGGAGACCAAATTCTGGTAATAAAATAATAGATGGTAAATATCAAATTGTTGTAACTGGTTATAGAAGAAATAGTTCAGGCATATTAGTACAAAACTGTGTTGCTCTTAATTTTCCAAAAGAAATAGATCCAAGTAGAGAATCATATGATATTACAACACCTAAACCAGTTGTTTTCCATTCTGCTTCTCTAGAACAAGATGAAACTTGTTATAGAGAAAATGATGGGCAAATAAGAGTAAAAGCTTCAGGAGGTTCAGGTAGTTATAAGGTATATTTAAATGGAACTTTTAAGAAAGCTTTTTCTGCCTCTTCTGTAGGTTCAATTGCTGAGACTATAGTAGACGGTTTATCCCCAAATACTTATCAAGTAAAAATTTTAGATTCTAAAAACTGTCAGGCTAGAGATAATAGTAATCGTGAGATAGTAAAAAATGTAACAGTAAATCCTAAATCTCAAATTACTCATACTATTTCAGAGGTTATTCAACCTTCGGTTAATAATGCAAGTGATGCTTCAATAAAAATAACAGGAGTTAACGGAGGAACAAAAATTGGTGGTAATAAGTACAAGTATTTTATTCTATTAAATGGAAATTCTTCAACAACAACAGCTCAAATAGAGGTGTTAGCAAATGGGTTTACAATAACTAATTTACCTTCAGGTACTCATAAAATTAGGTATATTGATGCTAATAAGTGTACTCAGGATTATACATTACCAGAGATAATCAACCCTACATTAGTAGATTTCTCTTTAACTAAAAAAGATGCAGAATGTTCTGGTGGAAATGGACAGTTAGTAATTTCAGGTATCAAAGGTGGTTATGAAAAATATACCGTAACATTAAAGAGAGGTTCTACGACATTAAAAACTTTAACAAACATAGTAAGAACTTCTACTATAAGAGAGAACTTAAAGAAAGGAACTTATACTATTATAATTAAGGATTCTAGAAGTGGAGGAAGAACAAAAAGTATTACTATTGGTGAAGCTTCTGCTATTGTTATAAAAGATATAGTTATTTCTCCTATCAAATGTAATGGAGGAAATGCTGAAATTAAAATATCTGCAACAGGAGGGAAAATAGGTACTATTTATCAATATGGAATTGAAGAATCTGGAATTGTAAAGTGGCAAGATGATAATTCTTTTGAAGTTAAAGCGTCTACTTCAGGCTTCCGTTTTAAAGTTAGAAGTAAAAATTTAACTTCTTGTGAATCTGCTTTTGCTAGTTCAGGAAGGATAGATCAACCTTCAGAATTATATGTAAATCCAAATCCTACTGTAACTCATAATAATATTAATGGGGGAGCTAAAGGAAGTATTAGTATTGCTGTAAGTGGAGGAACTAAAAATTATAAAATTACATGGAAAAAAGATGGTGCAGATATATCTAAAGAAGGAACAACTATTACAGAATTAAAAGCTGGTAAATATATTGCAACAATAACAGATGCTAATAAATGTTTTATTACTTCAAAGGAGATTAAAGTTGATGAACCAGAAGAGTTAAAAGTTTATGTTAGTATTCAAAAAGAAATAACCTGTAATTGAGAAAAGGTAATTTTAAAAGCTATTCCTACAGGAGGAAAAGGAGCTTACACTTATAAATGGTATAAAAACGGTAGTGTAATTTCTGGCGCAACAAACCCTACTTATGAAGGAACTTCTGGTGATTATAGCGTTGTAGTTTACGATTCTTATACTAATAAGCCTAGTGAAATTAAAAAATTGACTCAACCTAATGCTATTACTTTTAGTTTAAAAGGAACAGATATAAGTTGTTTTAATTTAAATGATGGAAAAATTGAAATTTCTGTTTCTGGAGGTCAAGGAGCTCATTATTATTCGATTAATAATATGTCTAACTTTCAGCCAATTTCTAGTTTAAATAGAAATACAATTGAAAATAGAAATGATGGAACTTTCCAAATATATATTAAAGATGATCTAAACTGTATAGTTGGTCCAAAATCAGTTACAATAAAACGTCCAACGGCTATTGTTTTAGGTTCTCCTATTATTACTAATAACGATATTATTAATCAGAGTATTGGTGCTATAACTGTTAATGTTTCAGGAGGTACTGGGAATTTCGATTTTGAATGGACGAGTACTGATGCTTCTTTTGTAGGAACTAATTCTGCAACTATTTCCAGTTTACGAGCGGCTACTTATACCGTTGTTGTTAAAGATAAAAGTAACAATAGTTGTTTTGTTACTGCAAATTATGTAGTAAAAGAGCCTTCTCCTTTAACAGTGGCTTTATCTCAAACAAAATTGATAGAATGTTTTGGTGAAGAAACTGCTGAAATCTTAGCAAAAGTAAGTGGTGGTTTTCCTATTGAATCAAAACCTTCAGATTTTGAATATCGCTGGTATAGACTAGATGGAAGTACTTCAACATTATTAAATCCTACTAATATAAGATTAGATCGTATATCAGGATTAAAATTTGGTTCATATAGAGTTGATATCAAGGATCGTAAAGGAGTAACAACTTCTAAGACAATCAATATAGGTCAACCATCTCAAATTAAAATCTCTCTAATAGATAAAACAAATGTTTCATGTTTTAAAGGTACTGATGGGGAAATTAAAATTAGTGTTAAAGATGGAACCCCGTTTGATACATCAACAGGTGCAAACGCTTATACGTATGTATGGACTAAAGTAGGAGATGCTAGTTTTTCTAGTACAGATCAAAATATTCAAAACTTAGAGGCAGGTGAGTATTATGTAGAAGTTACCGATAAAAATATATGTTCTATAACTTCTCCTATATTTTTAATTACTCAACCACCAAAAGAATTAAAAGTAACTAAAGCCGATATAAATGATTTAACAGGCTTTGAAAAAGGTGATGGAAGTATCATAATTGAAGTTGATGGAGGAACAACTTCCGATTATAAATATGAATGGAGATTAAAAGATCAAACAGATGTTATTAGTAATGACAAGAATCTTGTTGGTGTTCAAGCTGGATTTTATCAATTGACATTAACTAATGAAAAGTGTGCAATTCTTTCTGAGCTTTACGAAATTAAGCAACCCGCAAAATTAGAAGTTAGTGAAATTGTACAAACAGGTGAAATAAAATGTAATGGAGATGAATCTGTAGATTTATTAGCTAATGTTGTAGGTGGTGTTAAACCTTATACTTATTCATGGATCAAAGAAGGTGAAACTACTGAATTAAGCTCAACTGAGGAGCTATTAAAAAGAGGAGCCGGAGATTATATAATAACAGTAACTGATAAAAATAATAATACTGCATATAAAAAAATAACTATAAACGAGCCGCCGGTATTACAAATTTTAGATACAGATATCATTACTACAAATATTTCTTGTTTTGGAGAAAAACAAGGAACAATTAAAGTTACTGCAACTGGAGGAGTAGGAGATTATTCTTACAGTTGGAGCAATGGTGAAACAGGTTCAGAACTTACTGGTTTAGCAGCAGGTGAATATATTGTTACTGTAATTGACAAGAACTTAGTATGTAAGTTTGAAAAGAAAATTGTAATTACCCAGCCTGAAAAATCATTAAATATTAAAGATTATTTAATTACAAATACTAAAAAATTTGGTTCAAGTGATGGTGCAATTTCTATTGAAGTTGAAGGAGGAACTCTTCCTTATACTTATGAATGGAAAGATACTTCAGGTACAATTTTAACAAATACAACTGCAAATCTAACAGGAATTAAAGCCGGAGATTATTCAGTAACTATTACAGATGCTAAAGGTTGTGAAATTAATCCTAAATATATTGTAGATCAACCTGCTAAATTAGAATTGACGATTACTAAGAAAGATATTTCTTGTTTTGGTGAAAAAGGATTCGCAACAGTAAGTGTAACAGGTGGAATTAAACCTTACAAGTATTCTTGGACAGAAAAAGGAGAAATTACGGAGTTAAGTGCTACTACAGAATTGTTAAATAGAAGCGGAGGAACTTTTGTAATTAAAGTTACAGATGCAAATGATATCGTAATAGAAGAAGAAGTTACGATTATTGAGCCTCCAAAATTAGAAATATTAAATTCAGATGTTATTGTTACTAATGTTTCATGTTTCAATGGAGATGATGGAACTATTAAAGTAAAAGCTATTGGTGGAGTTGGTGATTACTCATATAGTTGGAATAATGGAGCTTCAGGAGATGAACTCACAGGATTAACTGCTGGAGAATATATTGTAACCGTGATTGATAAAAACTTAGTATGTAAGTTCGAAAAGAAGATTGTAGTTTCTCAACCTACAGCCGAACTAAGTATAAAAGATTTTACTATTACAGATGCAAAAGGATTTAATTTACCAAGCGGAGCAATTTCTATTGAAGTTGAAGGAGGAACATCACCTTATACTTACGAGTGGACTGATGCTTCTGGTACTATTTTAACAAATACAACAGCTAATTTAACAGGAGTTAAAGCAGGAGAGTATACTGTTAAAGTTATAGATGCTAAAGGATGTTACATAAACCCTAATCCAAAATATACGATTAATCAACCACCACTATTAGAAGTTAGAATAGATAAAAATGATATTCCTTGTTTTGGTCAAAAAGGATCAGCTACAGCTATTGTAACTGGTGGAGTTAAACCTTACACGTATTCTTGGACAAGAAAAGGAGAAATTACTGAATTAAGTAACACATTAGAATTACTAAATAGAGATAAAGGAACATATGTAGTAAAAATTACAGATGACAACGGTATTGAAATAGAAGAAGAAGTTACTATCATTGAACCTCCGTTGTTAGAAATTTTAGATACCAATATAATTGTAACTAATGTTTCTTGTTTTGGTGAAGATGATGCTACAATTAAGGTTACTGCAACTGGAGGAGTTGGTGAATATGTATATAATTGGAGTAACGGATCTACAGAAAGTGAGCTTACAGGTTTAAGAGCAGGTGAATATACTGTTAAAGTAACTGATAAGAATTTAGTTTGTGCGTTTGAAAAGAAAATAATCGTTACTCAACCGTTAGCGGCTTTAAGTATAAAAGATTATACTGTTACAGATGCAAGTGGATTCGATTTATCTAATGGAGCAATTTCTATTGAAGTACAAGGAGGAACTCTTCCTTATACTTATGAATGGACTGATGCTTCTGGTACTATTTTAACAAATACAACAGCTAATTTAACTGGAGTTAAAGCTGGTGATTACGCAGTTAAAGTTATTGATGCTAAAGAATGTGAACTTAAGCCTAATCCTACTTATACAATTAACCAACCTGCAAAGCTTGAAGTTAGAATTGATAAAAGTGATATTCCTTGTTTTGGTCAAAAAGGATCAGCAATCGCTAATGTAACAGGAGGAGTTGAACCGTATGTATATTCATGGAAAGAAAAAGGAGAGACTTTAGAGTTAAGTACTACTTCAGAATTATTAAACATTAGTGGTGGTGTTTATGTTGTTGAAATTGAAGATAAAAATGGTAATAAAGTAGTACAAGAAGTTACTATTATAGAACCTCCATTATTAGAAATTTTAGATGCCAATGTGATTGTAACTAATGTTTCTTGTTTTGGTGAAGATGATGCAACTATTAAAGTAACCGCGACAGGTGGAGTTGGAGAATATATATATAATTGGAGTAACGGATCTACAGGAAATGAGCTTACAGGTTTAAAAGCAGGTGAGTATATTGTTAAAGTAACTGATAAGAATTTAGTTTGTGAGTTTGAAAAGAAAATTACGATTACAGAACCGTCAGCAGCTTTAAGTATAAAAGATTATGCTATCACAGATGTAAGTGGATTCAATTTATCTAATGGAGCAATTTCAATTGAAGTACAAGGGGGAACTTCACCCTATACTTATGAATGGACTGATGCTTCTGGAGCTATTTTAACAAATACAACAGCTAATCTAACAGGAGTTAAAGCTGGAGTATATACAGTTAAAGTTAATGATGCAAAAGGTTGTGAAATTTCTCCTAATTACACAATTAATCAACCAGAAAAACTAGAGGTTAAAATAGATAAAAACGATATTTCTTGTTTCGGTCAAAAAGGATCAGCAATAGCTAATGTAACAGGAGGGGTTGAACCGTATACTTATTCATGGATTGAAAAAGGAGAGACTTTAGAGTTAAGTTCTGCTCCAGAGTTATTGAATATTAGTGGTGGAGTTTATGTCATTAAAGTTGAAGATAAAAATGGAAATAAAATAGAAGATGAAGTTACTATTATAGAGCCATCTTTATTAGAAATTACAAATGTAAAAACTACAGATGTTACTTGTTATAAAGGTTCTGATGGAAGAATAGAAATAACAGTTGTGGGTGGTGTTACACCATATTCTTATAAGTGGGCACATACTAGTACAAATGCTAATATATTAGAGAATATAGAAGCTGATACTTATAATGTCATTGTTACTGATGCTAATGGTTGTTCTGTAGAACGAGAAATAATAATCAACCAACCAGAAGAGTATGCAATAGATAAAATAAAATTAGCACGTCCAACTTCCGATACTGTAAATGATGGTGATATAGAAGTTATTATAGTTGGAGGTGAAGCACCATACAAATATGTTTGGGAAGATGAGTCGGGTTCTACAATATTAGACGAATCTACTAATTTAAAAACTAGTAAAATAGAGAATTTATCAGAAGGTAGATATACAATTACAATAACTGATGCTAAGAATTGTGTACTTTCAGAGACTTATAATTTAGCTAATCCAGGAGAGTTATTAGTTTCCATAGAGCAAACTCAAGATATTTTCTGTTACGGAGAAAGTAATGCTATTTTAGATGTAATTACTATAGGTGGTGCAGGAGGAAATAGATTCCAGTGGTTTAATGCAATAACAAATTCTGTAATCGGATCAGATAAAGAGTTAAAAAATATTCCAGCAGGTAGTTATTATGTAATTGTAAGTAATGCAGAAGGTATTGAAGAAAAGAGTTCAATATTTACAGTTACTCAGCCAGAAAAAGTAGAAGTATCAATTAGTCAAGTTAATGCATCTTGTTTTGAAGCAACTAATGCAAGTTTCAAAGTTGACGTTACAGGAGGAACAGGAACTTAAGAGTATAGATACACAAATACTTCAGGATATACTGCTTGGACATCTATTACTGGAAATTCTATAACAATAGAAAATCTAATTAAAGGAGATTATAAAGTTCAAGTAAGAGATGTAAATAACTGTTTGGCTACAGATGCAGCTGGAAATTCAGAATATGAAATCAATATTACTGAGCCTACTAAATTAGAACTTACCAAAGAAGAAGTTGTTAATGTAAGTGGATTCGGAATATCAAATGGGGCAATCACAGTTGAATTAACAGGAGGAACTCCAGGATATACTTATCAATGGTTCGATGCTAGTGGAACTTCAATAGGAGGAAATTCTACTGTTTTAGATAACATTGCAGCAGGAATATATCAATTAGTTGTAGAAGATACTAAAGGATGTCGTTTAGTTCAAGATTATGAAGTAACGCAACCAGATTTATTA
>ERZ1740052.357-NODE-357-length-15866-cov-7.222820_pt1 | contig 15866 bp, 15 predicted proteins | sample MGYA00581750_ERZ1740052 | MGnify/ENA primary metagenome ERZ1740052 (study PRJEB43018, sample SAMN04849743) | marine metagenome | isolation source: floating plastic debris | place: Pacific Ocean | collected 2008-08-30 | study: EMG produced TPA metagenomics assembly...
AACTTTTGGTTTTGATCAAAATCAAAACGACGGATCTATTTCTTTAAATCCAAAAAAACAAGGTGATTTACCAGGTATAACTGAAGCTGATGTATTACAAAGTTTACAATTAGTCCCTGGAATTTCTAGTCCGACTGAATCGGCTACAAACATTCATATTCGAGGAAATACACCAGATAAAAATCTCATTCTTTGGGACGGAATTAAAATGTATCATCAAGGTCATTTATTCGGAATGATTTCAGCTTTCAATCCGAATATTACAGATCGTGTAAACGTATATAAAAGCGGAACTAGTGTAAAGTATAGCGAACATATATCTGGAGTAATTGACATGTATTCTGCAGATGACATTTTAAATAAAACTAGTGTTGGTATTGGTGCAAACTTAACAACAGCAGATACATTTATTAAAGTTCCACTGGTTAAAAATAAGCTTGGAGTTTTACTTTCTGCAAGACGTGCTTTAACTGATGTTTTTGATTCTCCTACGTACTCGAAATTAAAAAATAAAGTATTTCAAAACACGAAAATCGAACAAAACAATGCTCTGGTTCAAGAAGAAGAATTAAGAGTTTTAAAAGATCTTTTTTCATTTACAGATATTAACGCCAAATTATTATGGCAAATATCTGATCGTCAAAAAATTAGCTTCAGTAGCTTGTTCGTTAATAACACACTAGATTATACAAGCGTTGATTTTGAAAACGAAGGTTCAAACGACAAGTTAGATCTTACTAATAACGGTTTTAGTTTGAACTATGAAAACACACTTAATGATCGTTGGAAAATTTCAAGTACAATCCATTATTCAGATTATAATTCTGATTATAGATTAAATGTATTTAACGACGGAGAAGACAGCTATAATAAAATCAATACAATTGAAGATTTTGGTGCTTTATTACAAGCACAATATCAAATACAGCAAAATTCACATATAACATTAGGTGTTGATTTTTCAGATCATAAAGTTAATTTTAATATTAGTTATCCTCAAGATGCATCAGAAAATGAAATTGAAAACAATGCATTAAAAACGACTAGTGTATTCTCTGAATATTCGTTACAATTAAACCGATTAAACTTAAGAGCCGGGCTAAGAACAAACTTTTTCACCACTATAGATCAAATAAACTTTGAACCACGATTTTATGTCGGATATCAGCTTAATGATTTTAATAAAGTGAATTTTTCAGCTGAAGTGAAAAATCAAACTTTAAGTCAGCTTGTTACTTTTGAGTTTAACGAACTTGGTCTTGATAATAACATTTGGACTTTAACCGACAACGATGATATTCCCATTCTAAAGAACTATCAACTTAACGCAGGATATAACTTCAATAAAAATGGATGGAAAATTGATATTGAAAGTTATTTTAAAAGAAACAAAGGTTTAACATCGTTTACTAGAGGTTTTAGCTCTTCTTCTGTTCAAGATAATTATACTTCAGGAAGTAGTGAAACTTACGGATTAGACGTATTAATTAAAAAGAGAATTAACCGATTTAGAACTTGGATTAGTTACTCTTTAAGCAAAACCGATTTTAGTTTTGAAAACCTACAAGCCATAAAGTTTCCTGGTAATTTTGATCAACGCCACATCATCGCTGTTGCTAGTTCTTATAAACTTAAGAATTTACAATTCTCTTTAGGCTGGTATTTAGCTACAGGAAAACCTTTTTCTGTACCAAACGGAATCGATTCTTTTACTAATTCTGATAATGAAATTGAAAACTCTTTAGAATTTGGTGATTTAAATAACAATCGTTTACCAACATATCATAAACTAGACACTAGCGTTACTTACGATTTTAAAATAGGAAGTTCTAAAAAAATAAATTCACGAATTGGTGTTTCTGTATTAAATATTTATGACCACAAAAACGAACTTGATCGAATTTTTGACCTAGAAGAAAGCAATAATCAAAATGAAATTGTTCAACAAACTGTAGTTGGTTTAGGTATTACTCCTAATTTTCTTTTCAGAATTTCTTTTTAAAACCTAGAAATAATCATCTTTAAATAGCACAACTAAACTTTTGTGTAGTCGTCCTCTAATTTATACACAGTATTTTTGATATAAATCCCAATAAAATGAATGAACGATACATTAGAAACAGGCTATATTTAAGTAAAAAAGAACAAGACACTATAAAAAACTGTTCTATTATTCTTGGCGGATCTGGGATTGGAAGCGTAATTGCAGAATGTGCTTTACGCTTAGGTTTTGAGAAAATTACCATTATAGACGGTGATCAAGTAGAACTTTCTAACTTAAATCGTCAGAATTATACTGAAGAAGACATCTCTGTAGATAAAGTAGAGGCTATTAAAAATAGATTGTTAAGTATTAACTCTAATGCAGAAATTAATGTATACAACGAGTTCATTACAGAAGATAACATTAAAGGATGTATTGAAGGTCATCAAATAGCAATTAACGCTCTAGATTTTTCTTCTGACATCCCTTTATTATTTGATGAAATTTGTCAAGAAAATAACATTCCTGTACTTCACCCATACAACTTAGGTTGGGGAGGTTTGGTTACTGTAATTTCTCCTAAAGGTTTATCTTTAAAAACCCTTAAACGTGCAAACGAAGATTTTAACGAAGTAAACGTAGTTAAATACGCTACTAGTTATTTAAAATTCTGGGGGAATCCACACGACTGGATTGAAGAAATTTTAGAAAAATACATTAACGAAAAGGAACCTTTACCTCCACCACAACTTTCTATAGCTTCATGGATCGTTGCTTCAATGTGTACACATTTATTGTTTAACATTGCAACAGGTAAAGGACATAAAGAGTTTCCAGAGTTTTATTTATCTACAATTATGAATAATTAGATTAATCTATTATTTGTAGCATAAGCAATTGCTTCAGAAATGTTCACTACTTCTAACTTGTCAAATAGTTTTCTTCTATGAAACTTAACTGTATCTGGTGACACAAAAATTGCTTCTGCAATTTCATTAATTGTATATCCTCTTACAGAATATCTTAAAATTTCACTTTCTCTACTACTTAATTTTATTTTCTCTGTAGTTTTCCAAAAATCGCCCTCTAGATCATATTTAAAGATTTTGTTGTCCCCTTTTTTATAAACTTTAATATTCCCCGAGTTTTGTTCTGCAGATAAAGAAATTATACACAAAGCTTTCCAAATTTTTCCATCATTGGTTAAAAATAAAGGTGTTAATTTCTGATTAATCAAAATTATTTTTCCTTCATTGTTCTTTAAGTGAAAATCGTAAGATATTGTATAATTCTTTCTTTCTTCTACAGGAATTTTCTCATAAAAATCGAAACCTATAGTATTAATTTTTAATAAAAGATCTAAATCTGGTTCGGTAACATACTTAAAGTAAAAAGCGTACCCCATCTTTTCTACTTCTTCTGCAGTATGTCCACATAAAAAGAGTGGATTATCTGAAACATATTCAAACCCTTTCTTTTCGTAATCTATAATGTATATACTTTTATACGTCGTTCTAGCAAAAGCTTTTACCGGTTCTAGATAATCAACAGTTTGTTTTTGATCATCATCTGAAATTTCGTTAACGGTATTTTTGCTGTAAAAAAAATCATTAACATTAGCCATATATAGAAGGTTGGTTAGTATTTTCAAATATAAATCTTTTTTTTATTTCGCAATTTTTCGCACTACACTTTTGTGTAGTTTTTTGTAAACCAATACTTTACTACACTTGAGTGTAACAAAATTGCTTCAATACGTAGGTAGTTTTAAGGTAAAATAACCAACTATGTTACCATCTAAAAACTATCTACAAAAACTAGAAATGCATCAAATAATAGAATTAGCAGAATTCATTGTTCATGAAAATTACAATCATCACAGCAATGAAGTTCTACCAGAAAATCATAAAGAAGATATAGACTCTATATATTATGAAGAGCTAAATTATTATACAAATTCAGAAATTTTTGTGTCGAAAGACATTATAGGAACTATAAATGGAGCTATTCGAGTTTTGAAATGGAACTTTAAAGATATTTTACCTCTTCAAAAAATATTTGGCATTAATCCTTTTTTAGCTGTAAGAAAAGATCGTATAAATAACATATTTCATATCGGTCGATTTGCGATTAAAAAAAATGTAGGAGACATCAACTTATTTAAAAAATTAATGGTGTGTGCCATTGCTCCTATTTGTGAGCATGAAGATAATATTGCTTTTGCTGAATGTGACAGTAAATTATTAAGAGTATTACGTCTATTAGGTATAAAAGCAGAAGTTATAGGTAAATCTATTAATTACTTAGGGTCTGAAACTATACCTGTAGCATTACCATATGAAGGATTAATAGACTTCTATAATAAGAACAAATCATTAGTAACAATAAACACTTCAAACGACGCTTCTTACTCACTACCCAAAAGTGTAGTTTTCAATACATTAAACACCAACTACCCTTTAGTGTAGCATTAAGAGAGGAGATAGTAACTACCTTTGAAGTGTAACAAATACCGAAGGCCAGAGGTTAGACCGATGATCAATTAACGTCTTAAAACTATGATTGTTTTTAATTAACCTTTTTAAATATTTTAAACATGAAAAATTTAGTATCAAAATTAATCGGAGGAATCGCTTTAACTGCTTTAGTAATCGGATCTGTAACTACAACTGTAAACGCTCAACCAGTAGACATGAATGATGTAAACATCAACACTGCTGAAAGTTTTGAAGCTTTTGCTGCTGCAGAGAAAGAAGAGTGGACTTTTATCTCTAGAGATTTCGTTTACAAAGGATCAAAAGAAACTGCTGCTCCTGCTGATAAATAAGAAACTAATATTCTTTAAAAACAAGGAAGGGTTACACCTCGTAACCTTTTCCTTTTTTAATCTTTAAATTAAACTTCATGAAAACTTTTAAATACATACTAATCGGATATCTTATTACACATATTACTTTTATGTTGATTGTTGGATTTACAAGTTTCACGGGGCTTAAGGATAAAAAATCGTACGAAACATTAAATCCGGCTGGTCAAGCCATTGTTGACTTTAGTAGCTTATTTGAATGTTCTAAATCTGTAAACGATTTCATATACTTTTATTCAATTTTCACAGGAACTAACAGAGGATATTCTTTTTTCTCACCAAATGTTGCTGAAACTAAAGTTGATATTGCTTTTGTTGCTGATGGAAATAGAATTGAATTACCTCTTCTTACACAAGAATCTAAATTAAAATTTGAATGTGCTAATCTGCATTTTAAATCAAACATTTTTGATGAAGAAGAACGGGATGTTATTCTTCGATCTATATCTTCTTATTTGTTCTCTGCAAATCCTGACATTGATAAAATTGATGTGTATTTACACTTAAGTAAATATATGGATTTACAAACTGCAAGAGATTTAGGTTATGGAGTAAAACGTAAAAGTATATTAGGTTTTTCGGCAACGAAAAAAGAGAAAATAGCTAAAAATTAATTAAAGAAATAACAATAGTATTATGATTACTAAAATTGAATCTTTCATTTTTAAAAATTCGATAAGCATAAATAGAACGCTTGTAATTAAACTAATTACCGTTTTTGCTTTAGTGAATATACTTACAGTATTACCTGATGTATTTCATATTTTTAGTGATCAAGGAATTATTAAAAGTCAAGTAAATCAAAGATATGCATTCTGGTATCAACCTGTATTAAATTGGTTTTTCAAAAGCTTTTCATATTTCGGTTTAAATGCTAACGCGACTTTACTAGTTTTTATCTTTATTTACATAAGCAGTTTAATTGCAATACTTTTAAACTTTAAAAGAACAGGATTTGCTTTTGTTGCTTGGTTTATTCACTTTACATTAATTAATTCAGCTTACTTATTCTCTTACGGAGCAGATTATTTTATGTCGTTTACATTATTTATTAATCTAGCCGTATGTTCTAGTTTATTATTTAAGAAAGACATACAAAGTTCATTGTATTCATTTATCATACGATTTTTACAAATTCATTTGTGCCTGGTATATTTCTTCGCAGGACTAGGAAAAGCTTTAGGTACAGATTGGATTGATGGAAATGCAATATGGTTCGTTATAAACACTTACACTTCTGATAGTGTAATTGAAAACTCATTGCCTTTAATTGCATATCCAATGTTTTTTAAAATACTGGGGTGGGGAACTGTGGCTTTAGAATTACTATACCCAATTTTAATGTTTACCAAATTCACAAGAAAAGTAACATTGTGGTTAGTTGTTTTATTACACGTAGGAATCGCGGTATTTATGGAGTTTTATACTTTTGGTTCGATAATGATATTATTAAATTTTATCGCTTTCGGACAGCATTTTAAATTGAAGTTCATTGAAAAAATCAATATTAAAATCAAGACAAAGTCTCTAGAAACCAGAGCAATCTAACATTTTTTAACACAATACATAGCATTACAATGTATTTTTTTTATATATTTGAATTATGAATTCAGAATTTGTTCAAAAATGGCAGTCGCAAGTAAAGAAAGGTACATTAGCTTTTATCCTGTTAAATGTACTAAGAGATAATGAGTTTTATGGCTACGAACTTATTGAACAGGTAAAGAAATATACAACTATAGAGATTGCTGAAGGCACATTGTATCCATTAATGAATCGACTAAAAAAAGAAGGATTAGTAACTTCAAAATGGGTAGAACAAGAATCAGGAATTCCAAGAAAATATTATCAACTTACTGCTATTGGAGTTGAAACATTAGACGAAATGATTGAGTATTGGCAATCACTTGAAACATCAATTAAAAAGCTAACAAAATGAAAAACATAGAGTTTAAAGACAAATCGGCTCAAAAAATCTACGATAATTATTTTGGAAGAATTCGTAGAACGATTTCTGTGTTAGCGGATAACGATAAACAAGATGTATTAATGGAGTTTAATAGCCATATATATGAAGGTATATTAAATAATAGCAATACAAACGAAGTGGAAAAAATATTAAAAATAACACAAGATTTAGGAGATCCAGAGGTAGTTTTAAAACCTTTAGTTGCTGACAAAAAATTAAAACAAGCAACAAGAACTTTTAATCCTAAACATATATTTGAAGCTATATTTTTAAATATAAAAAATGGATTTGTTTATAGCGTTTTTGCTATTCTATACATTCTTTTATTAGGCTTTGGTATTTTAATGTACTTAAAAATTAGATATCCAGAAAACACTGGTTTATTCTTAAAAGACGGAGAATTTGTAGCCTTAGGAATGTTAAAGACAAATGAGAATGTAACAGAAGTATTAGGTAACTGGTTCATTCCTGCCGTATTTTTTAGTGCATTAACATTATATGTTCTTTTAACTATACTGCTAAGAACAACAAGAAAAAGAAAGAAAGAATAATTTTTTTGATCCAATACATAGCTTTACAATGTATATGGTTATAAAAACAACATTGTATAACTCACACTGAAATGAATTTAAATCGTAAACATATTATCATCCTTATTTTCTTAATGCAAACCTTATTAGGTTTTGCTCAAAGTAAGGTTATCTCAGGAAAAGTGATAGACTTAAATCAACTTCCTATAGAAGGTGCAGCTGTAATTCTTTACAATACAGAAAAGAAGATTATAGAGTATACTGTAACTAACGATCAAGGAAATTATGAGATAAAAACTGCTATAAGTTCGGGTTATACATTAGAAGTATCTCACATTGCTTTTCTTAAAAAACAATACAACTTTACAACTGAAGATCTAAACAAAAACTCAATTATTAAAAATTTCACGCTAGAAGAAAATCTAACTTCTTTAGATGAAGTAATTCTAGTGTCTAGTAAAAAAGCAAAAGATACTGTTAAGTTAGAATTAGATAAGCTTAACTTATACGATAACGACAATTTAAAAGACATATTAAAGAAAATACCAAACTTTAGACTTTCTGATGATGGAACTATTATTTATAAGGGAAAAAACATAGATAAAATTTTAGTTAACAAAAAACCTTCATTTGAAAATCAAAATAGTATTGCTTTAGAAAATATTGAAAATAAAATCATAGAAGGAATTAGTGTAATTAATAACTATAGTGATGATTTCTCTTTAGATTTTGAAGATGAAGAAGAAAGTGTATTAAACATTGACACGAAAAATAAGAATCAAACAATTATGAATGGTTCTTTAGAAACTAAGTACGGTTACAACAACAAATACGAAATACGTGCAAAAGGATTTTTATTCTCTCAATCTTTAAACGCATTCTTAACACAAAACACCAATAACATTGGTAAAACAACAATAAAATCAAACGAAATAAAGAAATTATTTAGTGTAGGACAACCTTTCTCTCCATATCAAGCTCAGAGTTTAGGAATGTTATTTGCTTCAAACGAAAACCTTCAAAAAGATTTCTTTTCAAGCACAAACTTAACTTTAAGAAATCAAACTCAACGTTTAAAAACTTCAGGAGTATTTTATCACTTTGCTCCAGATAGAATTAGTAGTGTTTTACAAAACACAAGCACATTAAACAATGAGAATTTATTAAACACAACAGATAATACGAGAACAAAAACTCAATCTTTCTTAGGCGCTTTAGGTTTAGCTTACAAAGTTTCAGATAAAACAATTTTAAGTTACAATTTAAATGCAAATTATATAGATGACACAAATAAAAGTACAATTGAAAATGAGTTGTTCACTAACGGAACAGCAAGCGGTACTAACAATATTTCATCTAGTAATTTAAATGAAGTTTTCTCAGGATATCATCAATTAAATTTAAAAAGTAAACTTAGAAAGAATCTAATTTTAGAGGCAAGTACAGCATTATATCATGAAGGAACAAATTTCTTGAACGATTATAACGTTACAGATAATTCATCTACAATTAACGATGAACAAGATTATAAGTTTAATAAGAATCAATTTTCTGGAGGTTTAGGTTTACGATTAAAAGTATCTGAAATCTTTATTCCAAGGTTAACACTAGATTATTACAGAACTCAAGAAAAAATCTTCGATAAAAATAATAGTATAAATCTTATAGAAAGAGATCGTAATAATTACATCGTAAACTTAAAAGTAAGAGGTAACGATGTTATTAAAAAAGGATTAGATTATCAATTTTCTTTAGGAACAGATGCTTTTTCTAACACATTAAACAACATTACTGAACAGAATGACACATTTATACCAATGTCACTTTGGGTAGATTATGATCGTAAAATGCATAGATATTACATTAGTTATTCTAGAAAAAGAAAATTCAACGAAATAGAATCTGGTATAAACACAATACAACCTTTTAATAGTATCTGGAATGGAAATTCAATTTTTCCTTTAGGCTTTAACTATTCAGACCAATTCTATACGAGTTATAATTATGATAATCTTTTTGATGCAGAAATATTCTCTATCTCTTTTAATTATGAAACACAGAATAATTCTTTAAGAAGAGCTTTTGTACAACAACAAAACGGTATTTCGGAATATGATTTTTTCATTGCCGAAAGAGCACAAGACTATTCTATAGAAACTTTTTACTCTAAAACAGTAGCGCCAATTAAGTTTCCTACAAAAGTTGACCTTTCTTTATCATATTCTGGAGCTAAATATCCATCTAAAATTGGGCAACAAGATGTAAATATTACAACACAAAACATAGCTCCAAGATTAAATATAGAAACAATAACAGACAGTTTTATAAATTTTAGTCTTTCTACAAGATTATCTTTTATTACTGATGAAGTTGAAAATTTATCTTACGATTCTAGATACTCAAGCAGTTCTTTTTCAATCTTATTTAAAGATAAATCTTACAAAGGAAACATTAGTTTCTTATACGATAATAACATTATAAATAACACTACTTTTTCTAGAAAGAACATTAATCTAGGATTTGAATATACTAGAGGTAAAATCACTTATAGTATAGAAGGACGACACTTAGGAGAATTGTTAAACATCTTTGAAAACGATGCTTATAACTCACAATTCATCATCAGAAACGGTATTACCACAACGCTGGTAAATAATCAATCATTAAACTATTTCATAGCAGGAATAAAATTCAATTTATAAAAATTAAAAAATATAACCTTTTAAAACTTAATACCATGAAAACAATTAAAACTTTAGCAGTAATCATTTGTGTAATCTTCGCATTAAACACTAACGCTCAATCAAATAAAAAAGAAGTACTTAAAGTAAATTATACCAGTGGATGTGTATCTGACTTTATGGTTGGAATGATGAAAAAGCAAATCCAAGATCCTCAAAAATTATCAAGCTTTTTAAAAATGATGGGAGATTACAAAGTTCATAGTACATATTATATCAACACAAAAACTAAAGAATCTTTATTCGTTTTAGATTCTGTTTCTGAAGTTAAAAATTTAAGTACAACAGGATATACTTTTTATGTTTTAAAGAACAAAAAAGGAGAAATTAAAGGAAAAGAAAATTTTATGGGTAAAGACATCTTTTTCCAAGAAAAAAGTAACAACATTAAGTGGGAATTTACTGATGAGCAAAAAGATATTAACGGATACCAATGTAAAAAAGCTCACTTAAAAGGAAATGCTGATATATATGTTTGGTTTACTCCAGAAATCCCTGTAAACGGTGGACCTCATACTTTCTTCGGGTTACCAGGATTAGTATTAGAAACTAATAGTCCATTCGAATCTACAAACACAAACACAATTTCTTATTGTACAGCTAAAGAGTTTAACAATCGTTTTAAAGAAGTAGACGAAAAAGATAAGACTCAAAAATCTATTCCATTATCACAAGTACACGTTAAAAAAGAGAACTTCCAACGTATGATTAGCAAAGGATAGTCTTTCAATAAAAAACAAAAATATCAATAGAATATTCATCTTAAAAATTAAAGAACATGCAGTTAACGATAAAAAATCTTACGAAAAAATACAATTCAAAGAAAATAGGATTAAGTGATTATTCTATTGATATTTCATCTGGAATCTTAGGAGTTTTAGGTCCAAATGGCGCTGGTAAATCTACATTAATGAAAATGATTTCTACCATTACAAAGCCAACACAAGGTGATATTTTCTTAAATGAAAATGATGTGGTAAAACATCCTAATTATATGCGTCAAGCACTTGGTTATTTACCTCAAGATTTTGGAGTATATCCTAACTTAAATGCTTACGAATTTTTAGCATATATGGCTGCAATGAAAGGTGTCGGTGGTAAAAATTTACATCATAGAATTGAAACATTATTAGAAGAAGTTAATTTAACTGATGCAGCTAAAAATCAACTAAAAACATACTCTGGAGGAATGATTCAGAGAATTGGAATTGCACAAGCATTATTAAATGACCCGAAAGTCTTAATTTTTGATGAACCAACTGTTGGTTTAGATCCAGAAGAAAGATTACGTTTCCGAGATTTAATTTCAGATTTAGCTACAAACAGAATCATCATATTATCTTCTCATATTGTTTCCGATATAGAATCTATCGCAGATGAAGTTGCTATTATGAAAAAAGGTAATCTTATTATTAAAGACAAACAAGATTCTATTACCAAACTTGCTGAAGGTAAAGTTTATGAAACCACAATAAGTAGAGCTAATATCATCAACTTTAAAAGTAATTTTAACGTGGTTAGCTCTTACCGAATGAATAATGAATTTAAAGTTCGATACATTTCAAATGCAGTAAATCAAATTGGAGAAATGGTCACTCCTACTCTAGAAGATGCTTATATCTACTTAACTAAAAACTAAAACTATGATGTTACAATATTTCAATATTATTAAAGGAAATTACTTGCAGTATGTTAGAAGTTATTCTTTTCTACTAACTATAGCTTTTAGTTTATTTATCGCTTTTAATTTTGTGCCTTCTCCAAATGCAAATTACACTACAGTAAGTTTTGGCGGATATACTGGAAATTATACAGCAGAATGGATCGGATTTGTAACAGCTATACTAGCAAGTACATTTTTATCATTATGCGGATTCTTCTTAGTTAATGGAAGTATTAAAAAAGATATAGAAACACGAATTGGTCATATAATAGGAACTACTAAAGTTTCAAACCTTACTTATATATTCTCTAAAGTAACAAGTAACTTTTTAGTTTTATTAACCATTTTATTCATCATTTTTATCACAGGAATTGCATTATTTTTCTTGTATGGCAACACATATGCTTTTAATATTTCAAGCTTTGTTACACCTTATATATTAATAGCAATTCCAACATTATTTTTAATTGCTAATCTAGCTGTAGTTTTAGAAGTTATTTTTCCTACTAAAAGAATGCTTCAATATGGAGTGTTTTTATTCTTGTTCTTCGCTACATTATTTTCAGCAGCAAACGACAAAACTCCTATCATTTCTTCAGATCTCTTTGGAATTCAATATGTAACAAGTAGCGTTGCAAATGAAGTACAAGAAACTTTTAATAAAAAGGATATTGGATTATCTATTGGTTTTGTCTCTGGAAGTAGAAATCCAGAAAAAACATTTCAAATGAGTTCACTTTCTTTTCCAAGTTGGTATGTATACAGTAGATTACTTTGGATTTTAATTGCCGTTTTAGCCTCTACAATAGCTTCTTTTTTCTTTCATAGATTTAACCACAAAGAATCTCCAAGAAAAACTATTCTTGTTTCTGAAGAAACTAAACATAAGAGTGCTGACTTTAAACTTGGGAATTTACATCACGATATTGAAATGTCTTACAGTTTAGCGCCGTTAATTCAAGCAGAATTATTAATGATTATACGTAAAAACCCATCGTATTTGTGGATATTAACAATTTGTGGATTTACAAGTATGTTTTTTATTCCTTTAAATATAGCTCATTTATACATATTACCAATTTTATGGTTTTTACAAGTAACAGTATGGTCAGATTTAGTTACGAAAGATCAAACTTTTAGAACACATTTCTTTACTAATTCTTCATACCATCCATTAAAAAGATTAGCAATTTCTAGAATTATAGCTGGTTTATCTATAGCTATATGTATAGCGTTACCTGTTTTAATACGATATGCTATAAACTTAAACTTTAGCAGTGTTCTTAATGTTATTCTTGGCGCAACATTTATTGTTTTAGTCGCTGTATTTTTAGGAGCATTCACAAAATCTAAGAAAACTTTCGAGATAGCCTTTTTCTTTTTAGTGTATTGTAATATTAATCAAGTTAAAGCATTAGATTATTTTGGAGGATTACATCATTCTTATAGTTACGGTTTTTTAATGACAGCAATTGTATCTGTATTATTCTTTTTATCGTATTTACTACTTTATAGAAATAAAACCTATGGAAACTAAAGAACTATTAGATAAATATACTTTGGTATTTTATGACGGAACTTGTGGTTTTTGCAATCAATCTATTTTATTTCTATTAAGTAAAAAACCTTCTGATCAATTACGTTTTATTTCACAACAATCGGATATTGGAATACAAATTAAAAAGCAATTTCATATTGATGAGCAATTAGATTCTATTTTCTTAATTGAAAACCAAACACTTTACACAAAAGCAAATGGATTTTTAAAAATTTTAAGTCATTTAAACTCTAAATGGTATTATGTTTCTTACTTAAAGTATGTTCCAAATTTCTTAAGTAATGCTGTTTATGATCTAATTGCGAAATATCGACATCAATTTTTATCTAAAAGTTGCCGACTATTATCTTTAGAAGAACGTAAATTTTTTATTTAAAATATTTTTTAATGCACGAATACTCAATAACTTTTCTGAGTTTTTAAATATTAAACAGTTTTTTTTATCAAAATCACAAAAATTCAACTTTCGTAAATCATTTATTTGTTTTTATCATTTTAATATATAGATTTGTTTCAGACATTTAAGTTAAGAGTTATGTTACAAAATGTATGGCAAGGTTTCTATTTTTACTTTTACTATTTTAGTAAGAGGAGAGGCTTTGTATCATAGATTTAAGATAACATTAAATTATATAAATTATAAAGCCTCGATATATCGAGGCTTTTTTTATGGATTAAAATGAAAAAAATAGCCATCCAAGGAATAGAAGGAAGCAACCATCATATTGTTGCCGACAAGTTTTATCAAGAAGATATAAGCTTAGAAAAATGCTTGTCTTTTGATGCTCTTGTAGAAAGTTTAACTAGCAAAAAATCTGAGCAAGCTGTAATGGCGATCGAGAATACTATTGCTGGTTCAATTATACCTAACTACGCATTAATAGATAAATACAACTTACATATTTCAGGTGAATATTACTTACCAATTCACCACCACTTAATGGCATTACCGAATCAATCTATTGAAGAAATTAAAGAGGTTTGTTCACATCCGATGGCATTATTACAATGTAAAGAATTCTTTAAACAACACCGTCATATAAAATTAGTTGAAGATGTAGATACTTCTGCAATTGCTCAACGAATTGCAGATAAACAATTAAAAGGTGTGGCTGCAATTGCTCCGAAAATGGCTGCAGATATTTTTAATCTAGAAGTTTTAGAAGATGAAATTCAAACAATTAAAAATAACGCTACTCGCTTTGTAATTCTTCAAACTTCTAATCCAGAAAACGGAAAAGACAACATTAACAAAGCATCGTTAAAATTTGAACTCGATCATAAACGAGGAAGTTTAGCTGCGATACTAAATGTAATGAGCGATTGTAAACTGAATTTAACTAAAATTCAGTCGTTACCAAAAATCGAAACACCTTGGAAATATGCTTTTTTCGTTGATGTTACTTTCGATACTTATGAAGATTACGCTAAAGCCAAAGCAATTATAGAGATAATGGCTACAGATTTTAAAATATTAGGAGAATATAAAAACGGAAGATCATGATACAATTTGCAGATCGTTTAAATACCGTACAAGAATACTACTTCTCAAGAAAACTTAGAGAAGTTAGAGAATTAATGGCTGAAGGAAAACCAATTATTAATATTGGAATTGGAAGTCCAGATTTACAACCTCCTTCTGAAGTTATTAAAGCCATTACCAATGGAATTAACGAAAATGGTGCTCACAAATACCAGAGTTACCAAGGAATCCCAGAATTAAGAGAAGCTATTTCATTATTTTACAAAACACACTACAACACAACTGTAAACCCTTCAAATGAAGTGCTTCCCTTAATGGGGAGTAAAGAAGGAATTATGCACATCTCTTTGGCTTTATTAAATGAAGGTGATCAAGTTTTAATTCCGAATCCAGGATATCCAACGTATACTTCTGTTACGAATCTTATTGGTGCAGAAACTATATACTATAATCTTTCTGAAGATAACGGATACCAACCTAATTTTGATGAATTAGAAGGATTAGAGCTGTCTAAAGTAAAATTAAAGTGGATTACCTATCCGAATATGCCAACTGGTGAAAATGCAAAAAAAGACACTTACGAAAAACTAATTCAGTTTGCTAAAAAACACAGTATTCTTATAGTAAATGATAACCCGTACAGTTTCATTTTAAATGAAAAGCCAACTAGTATTCTAGAATTAGAAGGAGCTAAAGATGTAGCTTTAGAACTAAATTCTTTAAGTAAAACATTTAATATGGCTGGTTGGCGTGTAGGAATGTTGTTAGGAAATGCTAATTTTCTCAACCAAGTACTTAAAGTAAAAACACAAATGGACTCAGGAATGTTTTACGGAGTACAAAAAGGAGCTATAGAAGCTTTAAAAACTTCTAAAAGTTGGATTCAACAACAAAACGAATTGTATAAAGAACGAAAAGCTCTTGTTTTTCAATTAGCAGAAAAAATAGGCTGCACTTTCAATAAAAATACAAGCGGACTTTTTGTTTGGGCAAAGCTACCTTCTGGAAAAACATCGGAAGAATTTATTGATGAATTGTTGAGTGTATTGATGAATTGTTGACTGTATTGATG
>ERZ1740052.358-NODE-358-length-15825-cov-4.761065_pt1 | contig 15825 bp, 8 predicted proteins | sample MGYA00581750_ERZ1740052 | MGnify/ENA primary metagenome ERZ1740052 (study PRJEB43018, sample SAMN04849743) | marine metagenome | isolation source: floating plastic debris | place: Pacific Ocean | collected 2008-08-30 | study: EMG produced TPA metagenomics assembly...
AGGATCGTTTGGAATCGCTGTAAGCGTATACACTCCGGTCTCTTCTTGCTGAAAATCAATGCTAAATCCAGCATGTTCACCTTCGTGAATAGCAAGAGCAACCACCTGGTCAAACACAGCAGATGTGTCAGTCATGGCCTCATCTCGATCGGCCACGAGCGCAGCTTGGTAAGGCAAACTAGAAACCGACATAGGCATTTGCTCAGCGGCCCAAGGGACAAAGAGTTCTCCCTGCTGATTTAGCGTCCCGGTTACCACGGTAGACTGAGGCACGTCGTCCCACATTTGTGCTGGGAAGCGGCCCCACACCTGAGCAAACGTATCGCCCCAAAAACCAGTCCAAGGCAGCCCCGTCAAAATCAAAAAGCCGATGAGCAGCGTGCCGTAGACTCCAGGCACAGCGTGCAAGTCACGCCAAAAGATACGTTTATTTTTGCTCCACAGTCTGGGAATTAGCGTTCCTGCAAGTGCAAGTCTCTTTCTGGGAAACCATAGGTATACCCCTGATATCAGCAGCACTAGAGCCCAGCAGGCAGCTAGCTCGATGATATAGTCGCCCCAGTCACCAATGAGAAGATCGCCGTGAATTTTGCGCGCGATCGCCTGAAGATTTCTCTCTTCATCACGCTCACCCAGTACGCCACCCGTATAAGGATCAACAAACACTGCAAAACTCTTAGCGTCAGCAGTTTCAACAATCACTTCCGCACTTCGCTCAGCCGCCAGCGACTGCAAAAACTTCGTTACTGTAGCATCTTGATACACTCTCTGAGCAGCCTGCACCTGCTGTGAATAGTGCAACGGTGCTACATCAGCAGCTGCGGGCTGTACAAACAACAGATTGCGGTACATTGCCACATCCAGCTGCGGCTTGAACAAGTAAATAATCCCTGTTGCGGCCAAAATGAGCATAAAGGGAATTACAAAAAGCCCTGCATAAAAATGCCAACGCCAAACGCTGCTGTAGAAACGGTTTCGAGCGGTATTGGGAGGCGTTTCGGTTAGCGGTCGGGCGGCGTCTACTGTTTGTTGCAAATCACTAGGTACCATATCTTTTTCAAGCGTCGTGAGTACCTCTGATAATGTTTGCCGCATCCAAGAATGTCAAAAGACATTCAGTCAATGCCAAAGAAATGTTTTAACGGCTCTTCTCCAATTGAACAGAACAAGCATTACTTAGGCATTATTTTACGCGCGAGTATTGACCTAACGTCATTTGCGCTAGGTCAAAAGAATAGGCTAGTCTCCTTAGACTATAGCTGTACCAGCTGTCTCCAAAACACCAGTCAGAAATTGTTCATTAGAGTTGTTGTATGTCTCTTGATACTGTGACGCCTGAAGTGTCCGATAAATCATCCGATAAGCCATCGAAAAGAAAGCTGTTCTCCTTTGGGCTAGGCGCGCACGGTGTGATAGCAGTCGGGGTGACGTCTCACGGCATCTTCTCCGTCGGCATTATCTCCCACGGCATCGTGTCTATCGGCGTTATTTCGATGGGCGTATTTTCAGCAGGGCTTGTTTCTATGGGCGTTCTTGTCGCATGCGCTGCGTCTATGTGGATTATGGCTATAGCGCCTTCCAGCTTGGTCATGACTCACGATGGGCACGTTTTTAGCCAACTGTACCCGGACGAAAAGAGCGAAAAGATAGAACAGTAGTGCTAGTGGTGGAAAGGAATCGTTAGTAGCGGGCTGAGGGCAAGTGCGATCGCCACATTCTGGCACACCACCCACCGACTGCTCACAAACCCGTCCGCCGCTTCACCCACCGACTCATCGAACAGTAGTGCATCAATTCGCTGTGCTAGCCGACTACGGGGAGCCTCACAGCTAAATCCAGCACAAACGGCCTCCGAGTACATCAACGGCGCAGTAATCACACTCATCAAAGACTCTGCTAGCACCAGCGAATCTACCTTATGAGCTGCCCACTTATCGGCACGCACTTCTCGCAGCAGCAGCAGCTCTTGCCATAGCGACTCAGTAAAAGGCAGCCACCCCGTCAGCCGTCGCAAGCCACCTAGCCAAAAAAACCAAAACGTATCTCGGTAATGAGCATGGCCCATCTCATGAGCCAGCACCGCCTCTAAATGTTCTTCATCTAAATGGTTTAGCAGGCCCGTACTAATTACCAGCTCCGACGACCACGCGCCCACCTGCGCACTAAATACAGTCGGGACATTCACCACCCGACCAACTGAGCACACCTGCGGCGTTTCTATCAAAGCTTTCGGACTACGCTGAACCTCACGCAGGGCTTTGCGCGTGAGCCAGCTCAGATGCAGCCACAGGCCCAAGCCTACTAGCACAAACCCTAAAGAAAGCCCATAGCTCAGCGGTCCTTCCCAGGCAGGAGAGGCCCCACCTACACCCATCATCAAAATAGACACAGCCGTCGCGAGCAGCAGCAGCGGCGGCACCACAAAAGCAGTCAAGCCCAGATGCCAGCGCGTTTGCCAGCAGTGACCTGCACCCACCTGGTGATACAGGTAGCGATACAAAAAACGGCAGAGTACAGCCGCAACCAAAGCGATCTCAATCATGTGCAGATGCATCATGGCTGCAAGTCTCTCGCGTCACGAACGGCCTGAATTTTTTGCGCAATCTCGTTGATTTGAGCCAGGCTACTGTCATCTAGCGTATCGGCAAAAGCGGCCACAATTTCGGGGCTGCCCACTGCCAAAAAGCGATGCAGCTGCTCTTGCGCCTTCAAAATAGTTGCCTGCTGCTGAGACACCATCGCTCGCCAAATATGAACGCGACTGGCTCGGCTACAGCTTACCCAGCCCTTCTTTTCTAGCCGTTTTAGCACTGTCGATACCGAAGAATAGGTCAGCTCTCGATTGATATCAGCCAATATTTGCTGATGCACAGCCGTTGCCGACGTCTCCCCCAACCGCCATAAAATTTCGACGATTTCAGTTTCAAGGGGCCCCAAAGACAAGTTCTTAGGCTTATGGGGCGGAAAATTAGCCATTTTACAGTGCGCTCTTAGCGTCAGGTTTAAATCGTACTACCAAACGCAAACAGGAAACTTGACGACCAGTCGAATCAAGCGTTTCGCTGTAACTTTTCCTTTGCAAAAGTTAAAAATATGCCCTTGGAATCATCTCCAGAGATCACTTTCGGCTGACTATTGGAACAGTGTCAACCTTCTACTCCACTATCGTGGAAGTTAAGCCATGTCTGCACCTAACGGCGTAATGATGCAGTTCTTCCACTGGTACAACGCACCAGACGGCAGCCTGTGGAATGAACTCTCGGCTGGACTCGCCTCGGCACAGAAGAATTTCCAGGTGGAATGGCTGTAGTCATCAGCAACGGCAACGACGGTGAAAAGTGGATGGAAGTTGGCCAAGCCAACAAAACCTATTTTGATCTAACTGAGCACATCAGCGACCCTGTCACCACCAATGAAGAAGGCTGGGCTCACTTCCGCTGCGATGCGGGGTCGGTCTCTGTATGGGTGCCACAAAAATAGTAAGTTGGCGAAAATACGACACAAATTTAAGCATTAGCTGAAGTGAAAGTACGGCTATCAAGGCCATCCAAAACGCGTTGGTAGCAGTGCACCTGTGTCAAAATAAAAGATCTAATAATGAGTAGATAGCAGATGTCTGTAGTCAATCCTGAAGAACAGCCTGGGTTTAAGACGCCGCACGATGAAAGGCAGCTCGATGAAGGAAAAACGCAGCTTGCAAAAAAGACTCTGAATGAAGGGAGAGAAGACCAAGCTGTTTTCAGACGGCCCATTTTAGCGCTCGTACGGTATTACTTTCCCCAAAGCGTGCACCGTGTGGTGATAGGAGCAGCGAGAAAAGTCAGCCACGTATGGTCGATTAACGGGGGCGAGTGGCATTGGCTGCACGAAAAGCCGCTGCCGCTAAAGCTTCTCAATCGCAGCCTTTGGAAGGGATCCAATCCTTCGCCTAGCTATTACATCATGCTGTTTATCTCGGGTGTGATTGCCGCACTCGGGCTGCTTGCGGGCAGTACTGCTGCCATTATTGGTGCGATGATTGTGGCACCGCTGATGGGGCCAATTCTAGGAATGGCATTTGCCATTACGATGGGCAACCGGCGATTGTTCAAGCAGGCTGGGCTTTCGGTGCTCACAGGCTCGCTGATGTGTGTGGCAACGGCCTATCTGATCTGTGAGCTTTTGGGCATCACCTCTATGAATCCAGAATTTTTGCAGCGCACGCAGCCTACGCTGATTGACTTGGCAATTGGGCTAGCGGCTGGGGCAGCGGGTTCTTTTGCCAAAACAAGGAGAGAGATCGCGGATGCACTGCCAGGAGTTGCGATCGCAGTCGCACTCGTCCCACCCCTTAGCGTTATCGGCATCGGCCTAGCCCTCGGCTCTCAACCAGTCACGGTAGGCTCCACCCTGCTGTTTCTCACAAACTTAGGCGGCATTGTTCTCAGCAGCGGCATTGTCTTTATCTGGCAGGACTATGGCTCTGTTCGCCGGGCCAAAACAGGACTCACAGCGAGCACCATCATGGTGATGCTGCTCGGCATTCCCCTCGGCTTTTCCATGCGCGATCTCATCATCGAAGAAAAAACGCGTTCCTTGGTTAGCCGCCTGGTCCGAATCGAAACCTATGCCTTTTTGGACGGGAAAACATACTAAAATCGGCAACTGAGTTGACTCAAAGATTGTCACCTACTCTGCATCAGAAAACCATGACTAAGACCGCAGGTACTACTAGGTGAATGCCTGCGCAGGGTGCTGAGGGAACAGGTTCTCAGGACTGATCAACGAGTTTTCGGGCTTTCCCACAGTTGTTTTTGGTCTCCAACGTCTGAAGCCTTGTAGAAAGTATCTCGAAAGTGACTGGTTTTTTAAAGAGAGGAATATTTTTCAAATCCCCAGGGATGGCATGTTTGGAATCATACCCGCTAAGGAAGGCAAAAGGTATGTTGTTTTGAGCTAGATGATAGGCGATCTCAAAACTTGTTTCTGTTTTGAGATTAATATCTAATAGACCGAATTGGTATCGATCTGGGTCGTTATTTAAGAGCTGCATAGCGCGGGCTACTGTAGGCGCCGAATCGACGGTGCTGAAACCGTACTGTGTCAGTAGGTTTTCCATTTCAATGGTAATCAGCATATTGTCTTCCACGAGAAGAACGGAGCCTTTGTCTACGTCTTTGGTCACCTGAGGTCGAACAGAATATTCTTTCTCTAGCTTTCTCGACACATTTGGCGGAGATTTCGACACAGGAGATTCCTGTACAGGAGATTTCGGCACAGAAGATGATTGAGTTGTTGCCCATTGGACTAATGTTTGCGGCAGCCAAAAAATAACTTCCATACCTGAGGGTGAAAAGATAAGGTTTGCCTCCCCACTAAATTCGTAGGGAATGGCTCGTTCAATTAACTTTGTTCCAAAGCCTCTTCTGTTGTTCTCAGGCTGCTGAACAACAGGGCCATTGATTTCCTTCCAGAGTAATGTGAGGCCATTGCGACTCTCAAACCAGCAAATCACTAACCGCCCATCGGGAACCGATAGTGCTCCATACTTTACCGCATTAGAAACCATTTCATGAAGCACTAGGCTCATGGTGGGAACAAAGCTTGAATTGAGGGTGACCTCCGGGCCGGTGACGGTGACTCGAGGAAAAGTCGTATTTTCGTTTAAGTAAGGACGCAGTTCTAGTGCAAGCAAATCCTGAAATTTCGGCCAGGTGAGCTCTCTCCCGGTAACTAGTTCATGGGCCATGGCAAGGGCCGAAATGCGCTTGTCTAACATCTTAACGTAATGATCAACAGACTTCGTAGAACGACTGGTTTGGTGAACAACAGAACTAATTAACGCCAAAATGTTTTTGACACGGTGCTTCAGTTCGGCAATCATTAGATTCTGTCGTTCTTGCAAGAAAACTTGGTTTTCTAAAGAGGCAGATAATTCTTGACCTTGGATCAGCTCCTGGCGTGACCAAGGCTGACAGGTTCCCTTGACTAGTTGCTTGTATGTATCAAAGGATCGCTTCGGGCGAAGTTGGACGCCTGTTAAGTTCTTTCCTTGGAGCGTTTGGCCATCCGGATTACCCGCCCACTTTACCTTAGTGATGGTTTCATTTCTAAAAAAGACCAAGAAGTGGGAACCATTGAAATCGATTGGCAAAAACAACGCACCTGCACTGGTATTCCAATTCTCTTTGGACAAGTCTTCCAGCCCATTGATTCTCGATAGGCTATCGATAGCCCATCCGTGTCCGTCACCCTGTGCCTGGGTCGCTTTAATCAGTTTTAAGACAGCTGAGCTATCAGGTAAATCACCGTGGGTTGACAGAACTTTCCCATCTGATACAAAGGCTAGGCCATCGGCAAGTATCAGTTGAAAGAGCTGAGGTAAGGCGCTTGTCACTAAAGCTGTCCAACTGTCGTTCGTTTTGACTTGCTGACCGAACAATTGGGAAAGTAGCCTAGCTGCCTTACGTTGATTCGTGATATCTTCTTCGGCCTGCTTTTTTTGTATGTAGAGAGAGATCAACAGACCACAGAGTTCAAGGTTGGCTCTAAACTCGGGCGATAGTAACTTGGGTTGACGATGATGAAAGGCAAACACCCCCCATAGCTGGCCCTCAAGGGTGATTGCTAAGGTCATACTGCCAGCTATGCCCATGTTTGGTAGATATTCTTGGGTGTGGACTAGAGATGTCCCTCGAATCGAGATGAGAGAAAGGTCCAGCGGGGCTTCAGTGTCATCCCCAGCAAGGAGCGGAACCAAAGAGGCGTTCAGATCTGGAATGAGGCGAAGCGCGGTTTTTCGCAAGATTTTCCGAGTTGAGTCTGGGATATCGGTTGCCGGAAATCTTAAGTTGAGAAAGCTCTCCATGTCGTCAGGACGAGTTTCGGCAATCACTTCGCCTGAACCATCGTTCAGGAAGCGGTAGGCCATAATGCGGTCAAAACCTGTAGCGTAGCGCAGTTCCTCAGCACACTGAGCCAACACAGTTTGCTTATTTTGATTACCTTCGAGGTGTAATTTTAGGCGTGAGGCGAGGGCCTGTTCCTTTTTCTCAGTGGGTATCAATGGTTCTAGTTCAACTAAGGTTCGGTTGCCGTGAACATGAACACAGACATTGAGCGATCGCCCATTAACCTCATAGGCACCCATCTGTTCTCGTTGGGTGTTAATCCAGGGCAACCTACAAGTATTCGTTAATTCGCGAATCAGCTCATCTGGTAATAACGAATTGAGCGATCGCCCCAAAACATCGGTACCATCCCAATCCCAGTTAAGCTTATCCTCCTGATTGGGATTGTCTTCTGAGGGTGCTGGTCCGTCTGGCGCTGGCAATGGATTGGGCTCTAGCCCTAATATCTGAGGCAGATTAGCGGACGCATGAGTAATAGTTTCCAAGGCCAGGTCTGCTACCACTAGCGCACCAAAGGGTTGAATAGTTCCAGGTATGTGAACAGGCTCCTCGCAACACTTGGCAATTGCTTCGTCCCACAGAATTGCTGGTGATCTGGTCATATTACCCAATTCCTACGTATTAAGCTTCGCTCAGTATGATATAGGTGAACGCAACAAAGCGCGATGATTGATGACCAGGCTATAGTGGTTCCCATTTGTATGAGGGCTGAGTGGAGCGTGGCTGAGTCCACAGTGTGTTGTTACAGAGAACTACTAAGACTCTGAATCAGTAGAACGTGATCGAATCCGCAAGGGTAAAGGACAACGAGTCTTTTATCCCTAGCAAGCAACTCCATCTCTTGCTTAGGCTGACGGTGACGCTATCGTAAGCAATGCACAGGGCCTGCTGCCTTATTTTGTGCCTTAGCAAGTTAGGGGCTTGTTCCCAGTGCTTTCTTCTCGATACGTTTGCGCTGCTGCGCCTCCGGACTCGCTGTGAGTAGCTTAACTGCTCGCTTAATTTATGCCTTAAGTTCCTGCCTTATTGGCGCGATCGCCCTACGGAAGGGCTATCTCCGGAGGAGAGGCTACGCCAACGCGATCGCACTCTCCACGCAACGGTCACCTTCCATAAGTTGCTACGTCCCCTTGCACCCGAAGGCATAGATTAACGCTCGATTAAGCACCTTTGGCGTACTGGGTCTTTGCCGATGCACCTGAATCTACCGTTGAGCCTATAGCGACACACACCGCGATGTAGCGCTCCTGACCCTAAAAATGTAAGCAAAGCTACCAAAATTTTATGTTCTATTAACCTCTTCTTTCTTTGGGGTTAATGCCGATCCCTAATGATGTTTTTGACTGCTGGAAGCTATTGGGGCTAACTTGTTTTGTCTTTGACAACTTTTATTCAATCTGAGACTCCTTCTAAACCCGCTCTGTCTGTTGACCACTTAGAGCAGCTATATCAGGAGCGCTCGCTGGTTAACTATGCAGCTGGGCTAACCATTCCTCTACAGCCGAATCATCTCTACATCATTTGCCGAGGCATGGTGCAGCTACACACTATTCATGCTGATGGCAATGAGACCATTGTTGGCCTGTGTGGCCCAACAATGGCATTTGGCGCATCGTTAACGCACCTGCATCCTTACTGGGCAACGGCGCTGAGTGATACTGACTTGCTGCCACTGTCTTTGGCCGAAATCGAGTCGTCTCCTGCGCTCTCAGCAGCTTTACTCCCTCAGCTGGTGCGACGATTGCAGCAGTCAGAAGCTTGGCTGGCCTTTTCAGGAAAGCGACTGGTGACGGACCGCCTGCGGAGCTTGATTATGCAGCTGGCTCAAGACTTTGGCCAAGTTGGGCCAAATGGCGTAAGAATTAAGGTTCGCCTCACACACCATCAGCTTGCCACGATTATTGGTACGACTCGGGTGACGGTGACTCGGCTCCTGCGGGACTTTAAAGACGAGGGCTGGCTGAGTGTGCACCGCCGTCAGCTGATTGTGACGCCCCAGACGTTGGGAATGCCTTTGTACGGCGAGGCGATGGTACATCCAGCTTAGTTTTTGGGTGATTTGTATCGTTCGTTAAGAATTCGATGATGTACAGGGACTGTCAGGGAACAAATGTGACCTGTGTCATATCAAATTAAGCAACAGACTTCTGCTTGAGCGCGAATGCGTCGGGCTATGAAGCGATTGTTTATGAGATCTTTGGCTATGTCCCAGCCTGCGCAGACGATTTATCCTGCTGTTGCGCAACCGACCAGCACAGCACTGTCGTTTTCTGATAGCGCGCAATCCGTGGAGGCGCTCTCCACTAGCAGTCGCCCTCCCTTGCTGCCGTGTGATGAGGTTTCACTCCATGCGCTGGTAGAACGGCAAGCTGCGCTAACGCCGAATGCGATCGCAGTAACCCATCAGGGGGCTACCCTCACCTACCAATCGCTAAATCAGCAGGCCAACCAGCTAGCTCACTACTTACTGTCGCTGGGTGTGAATGCCGAGCAGCTGATTGCCATTAGCCTGGTGCGATCGCCCAACATGATCGTCGCCTTCCTCGGCGTACTCAAAGCAGGCGCAGCCTACGTCCCTATCGACCCAGACTATCCAGAAGTCCGTCGTCAGTACATTCTGAACGATGCCGATGTTGAGATTGTTCTGACTGAGGCCTCTCTTGCTAGCGAATTTGAGCATAGCGAGGCTCGGGTGATTTCGTTGGATGCCGATGCCGATACCTTGGCTCAGCAGCCGATTCACAACCCAGATATTTCTGTGAGTCCTGAGCAGCTAGCTTACGTCATCTATACGTCTGGCTCTACCGGCAATCCCAAGGGGGTGATGGCCCACCATCGGGGCCTAGTGAACTACAGCCTGGCCTTGGTAGAGGCGCTGTCGCTCACCGCTGCTGATCGGATGCTTCAGTTCTCTACAATGAGCTTCGACTTTATCGTTTCGGAAGTGTACCCGACCCTCGCTTCGGGCGGTTCACTGGCGCTGCGCTCAGATGAAATGGTGCGCTCGACTCAAGCTTTTGTTGACTTTATTGATCAAGAGAACGTCACGGTAATTCAGTTCACTACAGCCTTTTGGCACGAGCTGGTCAATGGTATTGACAGGCTGGGTATTACGCTGCCGCCTAGTCTCAGGCTGCTTCTGTTTGGGGGTGAAAAAGCGTCGCTTACGCTTTGCCGACAGTGGGTCGAAAAAGTGGGTGACTATCCTCGTTTGTTCAACGCTTATGGGCCTACCGAGGCGACGGTGATTACCACTTTGTACGATGCGGTGGCAGAGGGCTACGACGGATCGGAAGACCTGCCGATTGGGCGAGCGGTGCTGAATGCGAAGACCTACGTGCTCGATGAAGATTGTCAGCCCGTTGCGATAGGTGAGGCGGGTGAGCTGTGTATTGGCGGACCGGGCGTTACTCGTGGCTATATGAATCTGCCGGAGAAGACGGCGAAGGCTTTTTGTGATGATCCGTTTGTGCCAGGAGAGCGCTTGTATCGAACGGGCGACCTGGTGAAAATGGATGAAACGGGCCTGATTCAGTTTGTGGGCCGGGTGGACTTTCAGGTGAAGATTCGCGGCTATCGCATTGAGCTGGGTGAAATTGAGAGCTGCCTAGATCAATATCCGAATTTTCAATCTCGAATTGTGATTGCGAGAGAAGATACGCCGGGCGATAAGCGCTTGGTTGCGTATGTGGTGATGAAGACTGGCGAGACGCTGAATCGGGCAGATTTGCAGGCCTTTATGCTAGAAAAACTGCCGACCTTTATGGTGCCTGCGGTGGTAGTCGTGCTAGACGAGCTGCCGAAAAATGCTAACGGCAAGATCGATCGCAAGGCCCTGCCGATGCCGCAGCGTCAGCAGGGCGGGAACGCAATTGTTGCGCCGCGATCGCCTCTAGAGTCAAAGCTAGTGAACATCTGGCATTCTGTTCTCTCCGTAGACGAACTGAGTGTAACCGACAACTTCTTCGAGCTAGGCGGCAACTCTTTGCTGGTAATGCGACTCTTTAGTCAGCTAGAGGCCGACTTCAGCTGTCAGCTGCCCATCACAGAAATCTTCGCAGCGCCAACAGTTGAACAATTGGCAAAAAGACTGACATCCATACTGGCTGATGATGATGAGAACAAGTCTGCGCAAATGGCTGATACAACAATCGTTCCGCTAAAGCTAGGTAAAGCGAAGCCGCCGCTGTTTTTAGTGCACGATGCAGACGGCGATACTGGGCTGTACATTAATTTAGCTCGCCAGCTTGGAATCGATGAACCTGGTACCACCCGTACTGTGTACGCTATTGGGCCGCGTGTCGCTGATGATGCACCTTTGGCACATAGCCGAATGGAAACGCTGGCCGCAGACTATGTTACGCAGATTCGTCAGGTGCAGCCTCACGGGCCTTACGTTGTCGGCGGACTGTGTGCGGGTGGGCTGGTCGCTTTTGAAATTGCGTTGCAGCTTGAGCAGCTAGGTGAAACGGTGGTACTGGCGTTGATGGACGCTCCTGCTCCAGGCGCGAAAAAGAAGGTGGGCCGGGTGGCAAAAAAGCGACTAGCTAGCCTAGGCAAGTCTGTTTTAGATGGGCAAACGCCATTCACAAAGGCCAAAAAAATATGGCGTAAGGGAACTAATGTGCTGCGCTATGAGGTCTTTAGTCAGTGGGAGAAGGCACTGGTAAATGGGCGAGCGATCGCGCTGACGAAGTGCCAAGACCAAGGATGGTCGCTGCCTATGATTACCCATGGCTTATCTATTCGCGATGTGTTGGTATTTGCCTATGAGCACTACCACCCTACGCAAAGGTTCGCCGGTCAGCTATTGCTGATTCGAGCGACAGAAGGTAACGGCACGCATAGCGATCGCCCCTACATAGAAGAGTACGCCGACCCGCTGCTGGGCTGGACGCCTTTTTGTAAGGGTGATATAGACACTTGCGATGTCCCCGGTGGTCATTCCACCATGCTCAACGACGAAAATGTGTCTGTTTTAGTAGCAGCGCTTGAGGATGCGATTGAGGATGCGATTGCTAAAGGCCAGTACTCTTCCCACGCCAAAACTGAACGCTAAAACTACTCTCTGTTTCTTCCAAATCATCTTCCTTTAAAAGCTCAGGTTTTATCTCCATGATCGCCACTCCTCAAGATACTCGCTTCGCAAACGATACCTTTGATTACACAGAGCCTCGAATCAGCTGGAGCACAGAAGACTTTGCTGCTTTTGGCCTAAAAAATCAGCTGTTCCATCATGACTACCACGAGCTGCCATTGTTTCAGCGCGACACCCTAAGCGACGTACTGAATGACTACCCGCGCGAGTGGTTACAGGCATTCACCATGGGTCCGGACCCTACTATTCGCAGCGATTGGCAAAGTGTAGACATTCATCCCGATAGCAGTGGCCAGGAGATTTGGAATGCTGTGGAGAAAGGAAGCCTGTGGCTGAACCTAATCTTTTTGCAAAAGTACAGCAAAAAGTATGCCGACATTGTAGAAGGCATGTACGACTATGTGGGAGAGCACTGTCCTCAGCTGGGTGGCCCAAAAGCAAGCTTTACGACATTGTTGATTTCCTCTCCTGGGGCGCAGGTGTACTACCACATGGACCAGTCACCGAATATGCTGTGGCATATGAGCGGCCAAAAGAAGCTGTGGGTGTATCCTGCGATGGATCTGCGGCTGGTGCCACAAGACTTTTTGGAAGAGATTTATTCGGGCGAAGTCTCGGAGTTTCTGCCTTATAAAAGAGAGTTTGATGATTACGCGCAGCAGTTTTTGCTGACGCCGGGTACGGTAGTGTCTTGGCCACACAACGCGCCGCACCGAATCGAGAATCTTTCGATGAATGTGTCGCTGACGACGAGCTACCAGGCTCCGCTTCAGCGGCGGCGGGAGCTGGTACAAAAAGCGAATCGATACATTTTGCGTAACTTAGGTGTGAAGAACCGCTCGATGGAAGAAGTGGGCGCTGGGCCTAGCCTGAAGCGCTTGAGCTATCGAGTGATTAATAAGGTGAAGCCTTTCAAGCCGATGAAGCATCCTCACGATGACTACGTGACGGATTTGCAGATTGATGCGAGTGCGCCAAAGGGAATCAGGAAACTAGAGAAAGCAGTGACGGCTTCTTTTTCTAAGCACCGATAGGGCTTGGACCTACGGTCTAGCATTGTCTCTTTCCGCTGACGGTTGCTTGGACTGCTCAATGCTTTGAATATCTTCTTCCGATTGCCGAATGGAGTATTCCTGTACCGGAAAGATGCTGACTTCTAGGGCGATAGGTCGTGCCAGTTCGTGTTCTAAAAACTTGTGAACCATATCGACCTGTGTGGCTGAGATGCTGCCTTCAGGGGCGGCCACATCAAGATTGACCTGTAGCTCCTTGCCCTGAGAGTTGACTGTGAGCCTACGAATGTTGGTATCTCTGAAGGTTTTCCTTTTGGGATCCTGGCAAGTTGTGTCTCAAGACATGTCTCAGAAGAGCTTTCTTAAAAAGTCTAAGAGATTGTAAGACATATCTTTAACACTTTGGTTCAGGGGCGGCTTTGGAGCGGAGGTCGTAGGCCGTAGCGCAAAAGACGTCCAAGGAGCGAACCGACTGAGCCTGCAACCAATTGTTATATTTTGCCTTGTTCAACAGGCAAATGATTCGTGAAATGCTGACTTTATTTATGAGGGTGATATTCATTCATATTCCATCAACTCTACCGGTGCACCGTTCACTTCAACAAACGCTACTTTCAATCCGGGGCTCGGCGAGTTCGGTTCAATAATGATTTTTTGCCCATTCAACTCTGCTTCCAAGTTTTCGACTATAAACGCTACGTGTGGAACTGTTTTCACTAAATCTGGATAAGGGGCTTAGTCACAATAGCGTTGCCACTGAATACAGTATTTGTAGTTTTCATGGTCTGAAACTGTCATTTTCAAATGCGGTAGATCAATTTCACCATCAAATGAGCCAGTAACCGGTATGCCAATATGACTGAATTTCATTGTCAATTTTATGCGTTTAGCGTGCCAAAGACTGAAGCGAGATATAACTATTCATTAGAGGGAAATATTCTACCTATTAATCCTAAATGGCGTCATGCAAGCGTAGCTGTCACGTGGGGCAATTAGCCCAAAAGCATTGATATAAAAGGGTTCCAGGGTAGGTTTTCTATACTATATTTTTGCCTAGAATTCAAATTTAGGTTCAATTTCTAACGAGTTTTCGCCGTTTCAGGCAATGAAGCAGCCCTAATTGCCCCTGGTGACAGCTACTCATGGTTCGCTCATTTACTTTAGTGGTTCCCAGAAATACAAAAACGCTACATGTAGTGTAAAGCTAGTTTATTTTTTCAGTTGACTGATTGGTCAGAGACACGGAAGTACAAAATTCACAGTTTTATCTGTTTGTCAATAATCTAGAAACCCATTGCTTTCGTTGTATTTTTGGAACTCAAATTATTTTGAGCGAACCGTGAGAGCTATGCTTGCGCAACCCCTAAATAGCAGATTAGATAGAAACTTTCTGCCTAAATATAGCTGACATAAGCTGTCACTTTGAAAAGCTGTTGGCTGCGATCGCGTGTGTACTACTGGCCGCAAACGACCGTTTTGAGACAGATAGGAGAAGACGAGACAAGCAACGAATTTTGCGCGTTTAGCCTGTCTTACAACTTGTTTCATTATCTACGTGTCAAAACTAAACCCTATATGTGGGTTATGAGACAAAAATCTGAATGCCGACCACGCTTGAGCGTCTACCTTTGAGCAGCTCTTATATTTTCAGCTCGATACCCTGAACGAGGAGAGCCGCGATCGCCAAGCCCTTCCGCAGGAAGATCGCTTATCCAGATTCACCAGCTGTGTATCAAGCCCATATGCATATCAGCACTAACCGACTGGCGCTAACTGGCGCACATCAGTCACCTGCCCTGTCACCGCAGCCGATACCACCATTGCCGGACTCATCAGCAGCGTCCGCCCAGAAGCAGACCCCTGCCGCCCCTTAAAGTTACGATTAGAAGATGACGCGCTAATCTGCGTGCCCTTTAGCTTGTCTGGATTCATCGCCAAGCACATAGAGCAGCCCGGCTCACGCCATTCAAACCCAGCCGATTCAAATATTTTATCGAGACCTTCAGCTTCAGCCTCTACCTTCACCCGCTCAGAACCAGGCACCACAAAGGCTTTTACGCCTGATGCCACATGTCGTCCTTTAGCAATTCTCGCCGCTTCCTGCAAATCGCTCAGCCGACCATTAGTGCAACTCCCGATGAAGCAAACATCAATCTTGGTGCCTGCTAGGGACTGCCCCGGAGATAGCTGCATATAGCGATAGGCTTCTTCTGCAATCGGGCGCTCGTCTTCTGGCATCGTATCCGGGGTCGGAATCGACTCATTCACACCAATACCCTGACCAGGCGTAATTCCCCAGGTCACAGTAGGCGCGATTTCAGCCGCATCAAACACCACCACATCGTCATACTCAGCTGTCGCATCGCTGCGCAAGCTCTCCCACCAGGCCACAGCCTCATCCCACTGCTCAGCTTCGGGCGCAAAATCACGACCCTTAATATAGTCGTAAGTCGTTTGGTCGGGGTTCACATAGCCGCAGCGAGCACCGCCCTCAATCGACATATTGCACAGCGTCATCCGCCCTTCCATCGACAGGCTCTCAATCGCACTCCCTGCAAATTCATAGGCAAAGCCCACACCACCTTTCACACCCAGCTTGCGGATAATATGCAGCACGATGTCTTTAGCATATACACCTTCAGGCAGCTCGCCATTGACTTCGATGCGACGGACCTTAAGCTTTGCAAGGGCAAGGGTTTGCGAAGCGAGGACGTCGCGAACTTGGCTGGTGCCTATGCCGAATGCGATCGCGCCAAACGCCCCATGTGTAGACGTATGGCTATCCCCACAGGCAATCGTCATCCCCGGCTGCGTTAGCCCTTGC
>ERZ1740052.359-NODE-359-length-15814-cov-19.104448_pt1 | contig 15814 bp, 13 predicted proteins | sample MGYA00581750_ERZ1740052 | MGnify/ENA primary metagenome ERZ1740052 (study PRJEB43018, sample SAMN04849743) | marine metagenome | isolation source: floating plastic debris | place: Pacific Ocean | collected 2008-08-30 | study: EMG produced TPA metagenomics...
CCACGATGATGTCCCAAATAGGAATCAATGTAGCACAAGCCATTCTTACCATTTAGTTTAATATAGACGGGACCTTCAATTGATGGTAAATTACTTGGTGGTTCGTATCCCAATGCTCTGGAATAACTTTCCATTGCTTTTATCCCTTCTTCAGTGGTATTGGCAGAAATACCCAGAATTTGATAATCGCAAAGTCTAGCAAGCAAAGTCAAAGCCCGACGGACTGAAATTTTTTGTGATGGCTTCAGTTGGGGTGCTACGTCAACAAAGTCATACTTACTTAATATTTTCTTGGCTTCTTCAACCGTAAGTTGGGTTTGGGGTTTGCTTGTCATAAGCGTAACTTGAAATCTACTAGGGGTTTACTTGGCATTGTGGTAGAGTTTCTACTCTACCAAAAATTTACAGTTGGGATTAATCTTGTATGTTACTTAAATTAAATAGAAATGGCACGCTGGAATTGGACTTATCTCCCATGACCAAAACTTTCGGCATTTGAGACCCACCTTTTTTCCAAGCTTCAATAGCTTCTTTTTGCAGTACTAGCTGTCCACCTTGAGCTTTCAAAGTTTCAGCTAAAAGTTTTTGTGCTTCCGCTTTACCTTTGGCTCGGTTAATCTCAGCTATTGCTTCTTGTTCTGCTTCTGCTGCGATATAAACTGCTCTTTGCGAACGTTGTTCAGCAATTTGCTTTTCTTCAACAGCTTTGGCAAATTCCGGAGAGAAAGTTAAGTCAATGACGCTAGTATCTAGGATAATGATTCCGTACTTGTCTAAACGTTGTCCTAGAGCTTCGTCAAAATCAGTCTTTAACTCTCTTCTCTTGGTAATTGCTTCTTCTACCGTTCTTCTCGCTGCTGCTATTTTAAAGGATTCCTGAGTTTGTGGTGCAATTATTTTCGATACAATGTTCTGCAAACTTCCCTGCTTTCTTCTAATTTCCACAACTCCATCAGCATCGATACGAAAGTTTATCGCAAATTTTGCAGTTAATTCCTGCAAATCTTTGGTAGAACTTTGGGCAGGAATCTCGTATTTTTGTACTGTTACGTCATAAATATCCACATTAGAAATTACTGGTGGCTTAAAGTGAATGCCTTCTAATAAAGCACCATCTCGAGCTTTTCCTAATACGCTCAGAACTCCAGCTTGACCGGGATTAATAATTACAAATGCATTCAAAGCAAAAATAACTAGTAATGATAATAATACCCCTGCAATTGCTGATTGCAATCCACCTAATTGCTGATTTTTCAATTGAATGCTCCTTTCTATGTTATGAATTGCTGTCCTAAATGTAAACTAAAATGCAGTTATTAAACTTCAACAAATTAGTTGTTTCAAACTCATTAATAGCTGTTAGCTGTCAACTTTTTACTGTTAACTGTTGACTAATTCCATTCGGTGTCAACTGAACAGTCGCAACATGGTAATATAAGTTTCTAGCATTTACCTAAAATTGTGGCTCAAGTACTTAAATCCAATCAGTTGCAAGAACAGCGTAGAAATTCAACGCATCCGCTGAAACGCTTGCTTGACTACGGACATGATTATCGCCAAAAAATCTGGCTGGCGGTAATATGCTCCGTTCTGAATAAGGTCTTCGATTTAGCACCTCCAGTGTTAATCGGCTTTGCCGTTGATATTGTTGTCAAGCAGGAAGATTCTATCATTGCCAGTTGGGGAATCACAGATATTTTTTGGCAATTTTTAATACTTGCTTTTCTAACGGTTCTGACTTGGGTATTGGAGTCCATTTTTGAGTACGCTTTGGAAACTCTATGGCGGAATTTAGCCCAAACGATTCAGCACGATTTGCGCTTAGATGCCTATAAGCACTTGCAAAATTTAGAATTAGCTTACTTTGAAGAACGCAGTACTGGGGGTTTGATGTCTATCCTCAGCGATGATATCAACCAACTGGAGCGCTTTTTAGATGTGGGAGCGAACGATATATTGCAAACAGCCACAACAATCATAATTCTTGGTGGTGCATTCCTTATTCTAGCTCCTGATGTGGCATGGATGACCATGTTACCCATTCCGTTTATTCTCTGGGGAACCTTTGCTTATCAAGATTTATTAGAACCACGTTATGCTGACGTTAGGGAAAAATTAAGTTTTCTGAATTCGCGTTTGTCTAATAATTTGGGCGGTATTACTACTATTAAAAGTTTTACTGCTGAAGATTATGAAACTTGTCGTTTAGCATCGGAAAGTGAAGCTTATCGCCGCAGCAATAGTAAAGCAATCAAACTTTCTGCTGCTTTTGTTCCTTTGATTAGAATGTTAATTTTAGTCGGGTTCACCGCACTGCTATTATTTGGAGGAATGTCAGCAGTTGAAGGTAGAATGACCGTCGGAACTTACAGCGTTTTAGTTTTCTTAACTCAAAGATTGCTGTGGCCTTTAACCAGATTAGGACATACATTTGATTTGTATCAACGGGCAATGGCTTCCACCAATCGCGCTATGAATTTGTTGGATACTCCTATCACTATTAATCCTGGAAAGGTTGATTTACCCATTGAAAAAGTACGCGGTGAAATTAAGTTTAATAATATTAGTTTTGCCTACAAAGATAGAGAGCCAGTAATTAAAAATTTATCCTTAGAAATTCCCGCAGGAAAAACAATTGCTATAGTCGGTTCTACAGGTTCTGGAAAAAGTACTTTAGTTAAATTATTGCTGCGATTTTATGAAGTAACTTCTGGAACAATTACTGTTGATAATATCGATTTGGAAGATATTAATTTACAAGATTTACGTCGCTGCATGGGTTTAGTTAGCCAAGACGTATTTTTATTTCACGGTAGCGTAGCGGAAAACATTGCTTACGGAACCTTCAATGCTAACGATAAAGAAATCATGACAGCCGCTAAAATTGCGGAAGCTCACGAATTCATCATGCAGCTACCCCAAGGTTATCAAACAATAGTAGGCGAACGTGGACAAAAACTATCCGGGGGTCAAAGACAAAGAATAGCAATAGCAAGAGCAATCTTAAAAAATCCCCCCATCTTGATATTAGACGAAGCCACCTCAGCCGTAGACAACGAAACCGAAGCAGCAATCGCTCGCTCCTTAGAACGAATCACCGTAGACAGAACCACTATTGCAATAGCACATCGTCTTTCCACAATTCGTAATTCAGACCGCATATATGTTGTAGAATACGGCGAAATTGTCGAATCCGGAACTCACGAGGAGCTACTAGAACATAACGGAATTTACGCAAGTTTGTGGAGAGTACAATCTGGGTTGAAATCAGCCAACAGTTAACAGTTAACAGTGAACAGTGAACAGTTATCAGTTAGTAGGTTGGGTTAGATACGACAAGCATTTTAGAAAATTGACGAAAATTGATATTATCGTGTCTTAACCCAACATTGCTATCCAATGACATCCAAATTTTTTTTATTAAGGTTAATTGGTGCGTTACGGTAACTTTGAATTTTTTATTTTTTCAAAGTTTTATTTAACCGAACATACTCAATATTTTTAGTATTAACTGTTCACTGATGACTGATGACTGTTCACTGTTTCGTCCGGACATAAAATAACTTGATAGAAACACTATTAGTAGTTATAACAGTGTTTTGAGTTATACAGTTATTTATACTGATGAAAAATAATTATCATCCAAAACCTATTTGGATTATATCAGCATTTTTACTTACTTTTAGTGGCAGTATTTTTGCTGGTTTCTTAGGTTCTATATTAATTTCTAAATCTTATTGGGGATATTATTTCAGCCCTCCTGAATTACCTCAAAAAATAGAAGAATTCGAGAAATTTCGCTCGATTACTCCCGTCTCTAGCATCAAACGAAATAATGGCACTAGAATATTTAAAATTGATACTTCGAGTTCCTGCATAAAAGAGATTCAGTCAGCTAGTGAAAATCTCGAAAGTAGTTGCGGGACGGGAAAATGCAGTACAGAATACTGTGATAGCAGTCGAATTATTCTATCTCTATTTAAAAAAGGGAAATTACCAAAAAAGACTCCTTATATTTCTCCAGATAAATTAAATTCTTTATATAATTATTTAGAAAAAACTGAACTTTTATATCAAGGAGAACCGGGATACAACGGTGAATTTAAACCCGATGCTGTTACTGGAGATTTAATTTCTAAAGGTGATGCAAAGCGGCTCGAAGGTATAGTAATCGAAGCTGAAAATGAAGATAAGCAGCCATATTTATTTATCGCAGTCAATGGTGGACAAGTTAGTAACGACCACTATCCATATTACGAATTTTTGTTTGAAATACCTCAAGATAAATCAACCCCTAAATTAATTGCACATAATCGCTTCTTTTATGAGATTGCAGGAGTAGAAGGAATCTTAGAATGGCATTTTATCTGGAGATTCTTTATTGTCATTGGCTTTATTTTAAGTATTCCCATGACATATTTATTGATTCGGATGAAAGCACACCTCAAACCCAAACCAAAACAATTATTATTACCACCCAGCAAAGAACATTTAGCAGCGAGCAGCGAGCAGTGAGCAGCTATCAGTTATCAGTTGTTAATTGTTCGCTGTTAACTGATAAAATTGTTTGAACTGCGTATTCAACAATACAACCATGTTTGCTAGCACCCAACCTGAAATACCCCAACCCAAATGGCTGCATCAGCTAGATAAATTCGTAAAAGCGCATCACCTTGAATTAGCAGCCCTTTCATGGGGACTTTGGCAGCAAAATGGTAATAGTAACGGTACTGTTGGTATTGATTTACAACCTAAACCGCATTTTGTATATTGTCCGCAATCGGCAATTCAAAAGTTTAACGATAATGTTGATAATAAGCTGCAAGAAATTTTAGGTTTGATAGATAATCATAAACCTGAAGTCGAAGTTCTGATGATAGGTATTGGTAAAGAGCAAATCAAGTTGATTTATTTTGAACCGGAAACTCCACCACCGGTTTGTTTTGAACAATTAAATCAAGATGTAGATGAATTAATGGATTTATTAGAGTTGCGAATGAGTGAAGAGATAATTGTTAGTTAATAAGAACTGTAGCAATTGCTTAGTATAAGGGGAGTAGGGAGCATTATCTGTTTAGATTGAGTTAAACGGTACAAGACTATGCTCTCGCTTCACTTACGTTTAACCCAACCTACGATACTTGAAATTCTAACTCTAAAAAAGGAATAAGCTTTAATCATTGAGATTAATAATAAATACTATTCATATTACCTAATTGTCACTCGCTGCTTTCTAATCCCTTCTTTGATTATTATCCCAGCATCCCTTCATACCAATAATCTACAAAATTTAATATTACTCAATCCGGGATTAACCTTCTATTAACTATCTTTAACCTTCAGCGTACTAATATAAGCTATATATCCTTTTTATGAAAATACTACATAAAACTGAATTACCAAAGTAATATATATAACAATTGATTTATCTATCTGTCGGATAGGATGTTGCTGTAAATGTAGTTTTCTAATTTATCATAGATTTTGGAGAAAAGAGGAGTGGAACAACAACTTCAAAAATTAATTGAGGAAGTATGTCGTTATGAAGAAGGTACTCCACAAAGACAAAAAGCTTTAAACAATTTATTGATAATTGTTCAGCAGTTTCCTGGAATAAAAAAAGATGGTCATCAGGATTATTTAGAAGCTCTAAACAAAACATGGGAATGGTTTTGTCGGAGTATTCATAAATTTGATAATTCCAAAGTAGATTCGAGTGAATCTTTGCAAATTACTTTAACTAGATGGATTAATGGCTATCTGAAGTGGCGTATCAAAGATTTATATGTTTCTGATAGTCATTATACGATTAGTTTAGACCAGCCAATTAGTAATGATGAAGGCAGCAAAGTTACTAGACTAGATATTTTAGCTGACTCTCAAGGTGGGAATACTAGTTTAGACTTGCTAGATATCAAAATTGCGGAAATTCAGAAACAAGAAAAGAAAACTTGGGGTGAAAGAGTTGTCAAGTTTATCGAGCAAGACACAGGGAACGAGTTAAAACGTCGTTGTATCCGCAATAATGCGGAGTGTAACTGTCAATTATTAGCACAAAGGTTATTATTAACAAAACCTTCTCATAAAATTGCTGATATAGCCAGAGAATTAAATGTAAGCAATCAAACCATATATTCTCACTGGAAAAAAAAATGCTTACCTTTACTTAAAGAAATTGGAATGAAGATCAAGGATTAATTAATGAACAGTACCCAACCAGATTACTTACAAATTCCTTTAGGGAAAGATGCTCATCAAAAAGCTGAAGAATTTGCAGCAGAGCAAGATGACCTAGACAAGGGTAAACAAGTTTATTTAAATACTCTAGCAGTTTATGCTGTTAATAATTATCTTAAATGGTTAAGCATAGAAACAGCCTTGCATCAAAGCGATAGCTGGAATTGGAGTACCAGGACGTTTTTTGATATTGCTGACTTGATGTTACCCAATGTTGGTAGAATAGAATGCCGTCCGGTATTGCCGGGTGAAGAAGTTGTAGTTTTACCCCAAGAAGTAACTCAAGAACGAATTGGTTACATAGCTGTTCGGTTTAACAAACAGCTAGATTTTGTGGAAATATTAGGTTTTGTTCCAGCAAGACCAATTATTAATAATTCAGAAATTATTGAAATTAATCGGTTTGAATCTATTGATATTCTTATAGATATTATCAATCGACGCAAAATGAAAGTCAATTTGTGTCAATGGTTGGAAGGAATATTTAATCAAGATTGGGAATCCCCGGAATTAGTGTTAGCTGGTAGCTTTAGAAGTACAGCGACTATGACCCGTCAATATCAAGATTCTCAAACAAGTTCTATCAGTCGTGCCAAAGTAGTTGATGTAGGCAGACAGATAGTTTTATTAATGGAATTAACACCTACAAATAGCGCTGTCTTTGATATTCGTTTGCGGGTTTACCCAGCAGAAAATACGCTTCATTTACCTCAAGATTTGCAACTGACTATTTTTGATGAATCGGGAGATGCTTGTATGAACACTCAAGCCGAAATCGCTAATGATTGGATGCAGTTAGAATTTGATTGTCAGCATGAAGAAAAATTTAGCGTGGAATTGAAATTAGGAGAAATAAGTATCATCGAAGAGTTTATTGTTTAATACAGATTTTATATTTTACGGAAATATGGGTGTAGACTTTCTTCTATCTAAAGCCAAATCAATATTTTTTTGAGTAATTATATTCTCGATGAGGAGATTGGGTAGATGTTCATAAATATTAAACTCTGCGAAAAGTAAAGTCAATAGATTAGTTTGGTAAGGGGATATTTTTCATCCCCGATACGTCAAGAAAATTAAATAAACCCGGTTTATAATTGCGAAATCTAAAAGAAACAAAAGAACCGGGAATATAGACAATAGTACAAGATGTAAGCCGTACCAAATTTTCCGAAAAATAGATATATATTTACATATAAAAAGGGATTAAAAACTGCATGCATTCAGCTTTAAAGCTAAGAGATTATTTCCATAACCTCAAATTTAAAATTTAAAAATATCAAATATAAAATTAGGAGAATGACAAAATATTATGACAATTGTCAAACTTAAAATCAGGGAAAGTAAAGAGGGATTTCAGGTAGATTTAACTGCGAAGCAACTAGATATTGAAACGGAGGGATTTCTACCTCCTCTACCATCCCAGCTAGAAACATCTTTCAATAATTGGCAACTAGCTTATCGTCAAATTGAAGCAGTACGCTCATATATTGCACCCGCACCGGGAATGCGTATAACTCCTAAAAGCGTCACAAAATATTCCAGCGCTAAACATACAACTTCAGTTAAAGAGTGCTTAAATCAATGGCTTAACTGCGGTGATTCCAGATGGTTGCCAGTACGCGACCGATTGATTGCTATTGCCCAACAGTTACATCAAAACAATGAAGAAATTCGCGTTATCATAGATGCTAAAGATGTTAGTTTACGTCGTCTTCCTTGGCAAGAATGGAATTTATTTGAAGAGCATTATCCCCAAGTAGAAATTGCTTTAAGTGCGGCAAAAAATACATATAAAAAGACAAATTATCCGCTTCCTAAAAGTTCAAAAATTAGGGTTTTAGTTGCTGTCGGTAGAAGCGACGGTATCAATACTAAAAATGATTTGGAAGTCATCAAAGAATTGGAACAACATGGTGCGGAAGTTATTTGTTTAATGCAACCTAGTCGTGAAGAATTATGTAATGCTTTGTGGAACGACCAGGGATATCATATTTTTATATTTACGGGTCACAGCGGAAGTAGAGAAGATGGACAGATTGGTTGGATTGAACTCAATGACACAGATAATTTGAGCATTGAGGAATTCAAAGAAGCTTTAAAACAAGCTATTAACAAGGGATTACAGTTAGCAATTTTTAATTCCTGTGATGGTTTGGGGTTAGCAAATCAACTAGCACAACTCCATTTACCTCGATGTATTGTAATGAGAGAACCCGTACCGGATAAGGTTGCAATAGAATTTTTAAAGCACTTCTTTAAAGAATTTACTGGGAATCAATCGCTTTCTACAGCTTTAAATAGAGCCAGAAAAAGATTAGAACATTTCAATTTAGATTATCCCGGTGCAATTTGGCTTCCTACAATTTGTATTGCACCCAATGTGAAATATTTAACTTGGAAATCGCTTAATCCTAATCGTGTCGATTATCAAAAAATTGACGAAAAACAAGACGAGTTAAAATCTAATAAAAATAAATATATTAAACCAATATTATTGGCTGTTTTACTTATCGGCAGTATTTACGCTTTTTTAGCTTGGGATTTGTCTGCCAAACTCAAAAGAATCCAAGATAAATTAGTAACTATATCTGGTGGAAAAGCAACGGTTACAGAACCAGATTTAGCAAGTATTCCTTCAGGAAAATTCCGTTACGGAGGAAGCACTACTTGGGTTCCTATTCGCGATAAAGTAGAAAGAGTCCTTGATGTAATTTATCCCGAATTCCAGCTCGAATACACCAATCCAACTAAAGATAATCTGGGTTCCGGTACGGGAATTAAAATGCTTTTAAATAGAGAAATAGATTTTGCACTATCTTCTCGTAAGATTACACTGAAAGAAAGAGAATCCGCAAAAAATCAAGGTATTATTTTAGGTGAAATACCTGTAGCTATCGATGCAATTGCAATAGCTGTACATCCTAGTTTGGAAGTTAACGAATTAACAATAACCGAACTTGAAAATATCTATACAGGTAAGATTAATAACTGGAAATATTTAGGCGGAGAAGACATACAAATAGTACCAATATCTCGACATCGAAAATCAGGAGGAACTGTAGAATATTTTTACCAATATATTTTAAGAGGTAAAGAATTCGATAAAAAAAATCTTCAACTCGTTCCCAATACCACGCAAGGTGTACGTAAGGTAGCGAAAAATAAAGGAGGTATTTATTATGCTTCTGCTTCAGAAGTTGTTAATCAATGTAGCGTGAAAACTTTGAAATTAGGCAACACAAATAATCATATGGTTGCTCCCTATAAACAGCCGTGGATTCCTTATCCTGATTGTAAACGAAAGCCAAATGCAGTAAATATTGATAAATTATCTAGTCATGACGAGTATCCCATAACTAGACGTTTGTATGTAATTTATAAAAAAGATGCTATCAACATAGGTGAACCAGATTTACAACCAGATTTTGAATATATTAAAAAAGCGGCTCAAGCAGCTAGAGCTTATGCAAATTGGTTAAAATCAACTGAGGGTAAACAATTAATAGAACAATCAGGTTTTGCTCCAATTAATTGATTTTGAGACTGAATTATTTGCAGAGGCAATTTTTCCAATTAATGCTACCTTTTAATAGCTATTTCAACAGAATCTTTTTTCATTTTATTTTCTAACTGAAAAGAATTAAAAAATTGTTTAGCATCTCCAGCTTTGTAGTTAGAAATATCTAAAAGGTATAATCTTTTTCCTACTAAAAACAAGCGACTTTTTGCAGCTATTTTTTGGTCGCCATTTTGATATTCTACTTCTATTCCCCGATATTTGGATAATGTCACATCTTGCTGTTCAAGTAACTTAATATCATTACCTAAGAAATCTTTCAAAAAATTATTATATATGTTATCAAGCGATAAATCAGTCAAATCATTATTGTAATCAACATAGCCAACTATATACGAGCTTTTCTTAGTATCGGCATAATAAATGTTTATTGAATAATCTTCACTTTTAGAATTCAAGTTAGTTACGGTCTTACTAGGTAGAAAAATCGAAAAATTTCCTTCATCTGAATAAAACTGTTTCCATCCAGAAGTAGCAACGACCGAATTATCAGTATTAACTTGAGTAAACAGCGTTTTAACTTCCCCCTCTGCTGTAGATTGCTGGGAAGAAAATGCCATTGGTGGGTTAAAACGTGAAGTAGATGTTATCATTACCCCTAATCCAAGCATTACAACGCTTATGCTTACTGATAATTTATTCATCCTGATGTCTCCTGCGATATTGGGAAAATGCTTGGGTACAAACCTTAATACAGCTAAAATCAAGTCAAATCACTATAATTATTTAAACTCAGAGAATAATTGCTATTTATGTATCACCATCATGGAGAATTTTTACGAAATAATTGATATGACTAAATTTACATATATTTTTGTAATTGAGTATAAAAAAATAAGACGTTAGTGATTTAACGTCTCTAAAAGTAGATTGAGGACTAAATTTATACAAAGTATATCCTACTCATAATCCTTTTTACTTCTGGGAAGATTATAATCTATCCAAACTTGGAATAACAATAGCAGACATATTAGTGAATAGAATAAATAAAGTAGTAAGTAACCGGCATGGAATTGATAATCAGTATTAGTGTGGTGGTTACATTTAATCATCTCGCTTGATATATTATTATCACTTTTAACCACATTTATATCAGTTTTTGCAACCGGATTTGCTACGTAAGAAACAGCGCTAATTGTATTGACTGCTGGACTATACGGAATTGCTGCGAACAGAACAACTACAGATGTCAACACAACATGTATCATCTGATTTTCTCCTAGAAATATTAAGTAGTAGGTGATAAGAATCAAGGGATAAATAAACTTATGAATGAGAAAAGATTATAAGTCTATTTAGATTGATTTCATTTAACAATCACCCCTATTTATCTATCAGGAATCTCAGATATTTTTATGCGAAATCAGCCATTAAATTCGTACATTTAATTCTTGTATTTCTAACAACTAACTATACAAATATTGGTTGTTAGAACTATTTATTTTACTGTTACTGCTGCCTAGTCTCCATTCTCTTATTTATGACTATAAATTTCCATCAAACTAATCAATAAAACCTTCTTCTCTAGCCCGAATATGAGTTACTACCCGAAGATTTTTACCCTGATGTTTCAATTCTTCAATATTCATGTCTAAAACTTCTTGCAGCTTATACCAATAGTGGCGCACCATTCGTTCCGAAACACAAATATGTGCAGCAATTGCTTTATCTTGATATCCCTCTTCAAAGGCTAGATTAAGCAATCTTAACCATTCTGGTTTCAACTCTAATCCAGAATTAATTGCTTTGATATCCTTGGTATGGGTCTCTCCGAGCAAGGCCCATCTAACTCTATTTAATATTTCCTTGCTAGAAAGAGATTTATCTGCAACTACGAAACCCGAGGAATGATTATCGATTAGCGATTTGATTCGTACCAAAGTATTTATATACGTACTTTGCACTAGGATATTGGTTTGGGGATTATTAGTTAGTAACTCTTTTAGAAGCTGGATACCGTTATTAATTTGGGTTGCTTCCCCAACATTCTGAGCAACGCAAATATCCGTAATCACTAATTCTGGTTTAATTATCGTAATTTGATGTAAAGCACTTTCTACAGTTGTAGCAGCATAAATTTTAGCATTAGGATAATAAGAACGTAGTATTTTTACAGTTCCATTCAAAAATATTTCGTAGCTGTCAATCAATAGAATTTTAGGAGACATATTAGGGTACACTTTTTGTTGCAAATCTTGGCTCATTATTAGTTCCTCAAAATTATATAGTTTGTCTACCGGAGTTTCGTTTTAGATAAGAATACAAGTGCGTATTTGCATCCAACCAGTAATAGCAATTGAGAAAAACCCTGACCTAAATTTGTAAATAATTACGCATTTTGGAAGCTGGGGACAGTAATTAATCATTCACAGCATTTTACCGATAATGCGGTTTCTTTAATCTCAAGCGAGCAAGATACTTTCCTTCATCAACTGAACTCTCCTTCGTTAAAAAGAAATAATCTATAAATTACCTCCGATACTCAAATATTTTTTGCTTATCCTCGTTAAAACTCTGCTTATTTTACAATATAACTCCGTAATCATACTGCATCTAGCCACATACAAAACATTATATATTAAAATTCAGTAAAGCTCCGAAAAGCTCCTTTAGTATAGATACTGAAAAACGCGAGTAAAAGTTCCTGTTTTTACTCGCGTAGTAATTTATGCTTTATTATTTTTGATTAAAGAAGCTTACAATCGACTTAGAACTTGTATCCAAGTCCAACGCTGAAAGTGGGGTCAACACCGTCATCTAAAGGAACATTCAAATCCCCGAATACTGCTACATTCTGAACTATTTCTGTTTCCGCACCAGCATTTAAAAATGCACTAGAATCACCTTCACCGAATACCAAACCAGCACCAGCATAAGCATTAGCCTTTTCGCTAATAGGTAAGTCATAGGTAACTGCAGGTGCAAATAGAGTCACAGAACTACCATTACCATCAATTATATTGACGCTACCACGCACGGAGATTGGTAATTGCTCAACGTCATATCGTCCGTAAACATTAATCCCAGTTACTCCATTTCCAGTTTGGAAACTACCACCAACGTAACTTCCCTCTAAACCTTTTTTAGTTTGAGCGTTTACAGACAATGTAGATACGAAAGTCAAAGCACAAGCAATCGCGGATACAGCAGAGACTTTTGCAGCAGACTTGAGAAACTGTCGCATAATATTGCCTAAGTATAAATTTTAGCTACAACCAGAATTTATTCGGATATCACAAAACGAGCAGCATAGTTGCTACACAAGTTTTTTATCCGAGTGCTTAGAATATTAACTCAGTATTTTTTCTAGTGTCAGTATGGAAAATAACTTATATCAAAGATTCTTTATAGCTCTGAATATCTCGGAAAATCAGACAGATTTTTGTCCGGTAAAAATTAAAAATAGTTTTTTTTAAAAAATAAGATTGAATAGGACTTAATTCAAAGCTCTCAAATTAGTAAAGATTATTGGTAGTAAAAGCGTTAAAAGACATTACTTTTAACGCTCAATTTTTTAATCAATACAAATTTCAATTACAGCTTATAAGCGATAACCAACACCAAGTTTCCATAAGCTACCACCATCAAATAAATTCCCGTCTCCGTAAACAACAAACTTCTTACCGATTCCTGTTTCAGCACCAACTTGTAATATACCTTCGCTACCTGTCAAAGTAGTAGCATCATTAGAAACAGCAACGCTAAGGTAGCCAGCACCTAGATAAAGATTAGTGTTTTTAGCGACTGGAACATCGTAAGTAACTGTAGGGATAAATACACCAACTCCACAATCATCAAAACCACAATCGACACTACCTCCCAGAAGAGAACCGCGCAAAGATACTTTAGCCTTCGGGAAAGAAATACGTCCGCTTACACCACCAAGTCCTGTACCGTCTACAGTAGCCCCAGTGACACCGATATAGCCTTCAGGTAATCCTCTAGTTTGAGCCTTTACACTGGTAGCTCCAATCACAACCAAAGCGCAAGCAATTATAGACATAGCAGAAACTCTAGCAGCAGACTGAATAAACCGTTGCATAATTACCTCTATAAAATTGTGAAAATTATGGTCAATCCTTTTAGGAGTTAAGGAGGATGTGTAAACTTCTTTTGGCTCCTCTTGACTTATATATTAGCTCCGTATTTTTTCGTATACAAGTCTGTTGAACTACAAATTAAAGACATAACCTCTTTAATCCTTATTAAAGCTCATAATTAAGTATAAGTACTAAAAATAAGCGTCTAATTAGTTTGCTTTGTCACAATAACTTTTATTGTGATCTATTTTGAAATATGCTTGCAGGGATTGAAGAGAGAACGAACAATAAAAGCACTGAATCAAAAGATATTTGTTCTCTTGACTCAGTGCTATTTAGCTTTAAGTTTAGTTAGAAAGCAGTTCTGTTAAAACTGCTAATTCCAAAATTTAAGCAAAAGTAAAGTCGCTAGTAGTATCGAAACCGCTATTTACAGATGCAATAATGTCATCACCAAAAGCAATCAAGTTTGTAAAGCTATTTTGGACAAAGCTATAGTCATCGATAGCACCAGTAAGTTGGATTTTATCTTCTCCAGATACGAAGTCTTCAATAATTGCTAAATCAGAAAAGCCTTCATCTGCATAGAATACCTGACCGCTTTCTCCTAAAACAAATGTATCTGCTCCGTCTCCTCCCGTTAAGTTATCTTCTCCACCTACACCATTGATAATATTGTCTTGAGCATTTCCGGTTATTTTGTCGTTCTGATGGGTACCGATGACATTAACGAAATTAATGACTGTACGGTCAAGACTACCAACTCCAGGAATATTGTTAATCTGTAAAGATTCTTCTGCTAAATTAACATCTATAGAAACTGGACTTCCAGCACTAGAAGTATCGATAGTATTAGCTTGGTTTGCATCACCGATAATTCTCTCAATTCTGACTAATTCATCTGTACCTAACCCACCATCTTTCTCTACAACTCCAGTAGGTAAGAGAGTAATCGCTTTACCTAAGCCTGTATAATCAACTGTATCAGAATCATCGACTCCCCCGTCGTCACCGTTGATTATGTCATTACCAGCACTTCCACCAAAGAAATCATTACCACCGTTACCGATAAAGATATTATCTTCATCGTTACCGATAATGCTGTCGTCTTGTGTGGTTCCAATCACATTGACAAAGTTCTGGACGTTAAAAGTTTGATTCCCAAGAACTGGAATATCTCGAACAGTTAACCTATCATTCGATAAGTCAATATCAAAAGATGTGACCCCACTACTACCTGTAGAACCATCAATTGTATTAGCCTGTCCAGACGCACCGATGATAGTTTCGATATCTAAAATTTGGTCTGTACCGAAATGACCTTTATTAACTATACCAACGGCTTCGAGAGTAATTGCTGTATTTAAATGACTGTAATCTGCTGTATCATGACCCCGACCACCATTTAAAGTATCATTACCCCGACTACCTTGGAGAATATCATTTCCATCTTCACCTTTAAGGGTATCGTTACCTTTCCCACCATTGATAGTATCTCTACCTTGACCACCCTTAAGTAAATCATGACCTTTACCACCTAAAAGGAGGTCATTGCCTTTACCACCTTTGAGGGTATCATTACCCTTACCACCTTCTAAAACATCTTTACCTTTACCACCCTTAAGTAAATCATGGCCTTTACCACCTTGAAGTAGGTCATTACCATCCCCACCTTCGAGGGTATCTTTACCTTTACCACCTTGAAGAATATCTTGACCCCGACCACCCTTTAATAAATCATCACCTTTACCACCTTTTAAAGTATCGCGACCGTCACCACCTTTGAGGGTATCATTACCACCGCGACCATTGATAAAATCTCCTCCACTGGTGCCATTTAATTCCTCGCTTTTAGCTGTACCATTTAGTAACATAGTAATGTCAGTCCTTGTAAAATAGGTTGGCAAAACGATTCGCAGGATTTCTCAGGTCGTAGCGAATCGTTTATTATTGATTT
>ERZ1740052.360-NODE-360-length-15794-cov-5.036279_pt1 | contig 15794 bp, 14 predicted proteins | sample MGYA00581750_ERZ1740052 | MGnify/ENA primary metagenome ERZ1740052 (study PRJEB43018, sample SAMN04849743) | marine metagenome | isolation source: floating plastic debris | place: Pacific Ocean | collected 2008-08-30 | study: EMG produced TPA metagenomics assembly...
GCAAGAGGGTGTGGATGGGGTATGCCAGAGAGTTTTGTGGGATGTCGCAGGCTTTGTCGCATGTCATTTCGTGGAGGTCCACTAGGAGGCGCATGAGTTCGGCAACGGCGATCGCAGGGTGCGTATCGTTTAGCTGTAGCGTGTACTTCTCAGGAAACTGCTCTAGCGGAATGCCGTCGCGCTGCATGATGCGAATCATGTCTTGCAAGGAGCAAGAGACAAAGAAGTACTGCTGCTCTAGGCGGAGCTGCTTACCTTCTAGGTGCTCGTCATTGGGGTAGAGAACTTTAGAGATGTTCTCAGAGACAATCTTGGAGTTCACCGCGCCAGAGTAGTTGCCCTGGTTAAAGGCTTCAAAATCGAAGGCATCGGGGGATTCGGCCTTCCATAGGCGAAGGGTGTTGGCGGTGTTGACTTTATAGCCGAGGATAGCGGTGTCGTAGGGAACGCCTCTGACAACGCGATCGCATACCCACTCAACCCGGTAATTACCCTTCACATCTGTATAGGCCTTGGTGTGTCCACCCAGCTTCACCTCTTCCGACCACTCAGGCCGGGCAATTTCCCAAGGGTTGCCATTCGCAAGCCACTTGTCAGTCTGCTCAACCTGCCAGCCATTTTCTAAGGCCTGCTTAAAGATGCCGAACTCATAGCGAATGCCATAGCCCAAAGAAGGGATTTCTAGCGTTGCCATCGAGTCTAGATAGCAGGCTGCCAAACGACCCAAACCACCGTTACCAAGGCCGGGCTCCTGCTCCTGCGACATAATTTCAGCCAGGCTCAAGCCCAAATCAGCCATCGCCTCATCAACCGCGTCGTATAGACCGAGGTTAATGAGGTTATTGCCCAAGTAAGGGCCCATCAAAAACTCAGCTGACAGATACACCGCCGTACGTGAATGCTGCTTGCGGTAGGCACTGGCACTGCTAAGCCAGTGGTGGAGCATGCGATCGCGCACCGTATAGGCTAGCGCCATGTAATAGTCCTGCAAGGAAGCAATCTCTGGCGACTTACCTTGCACATAGAACAAATTGTCTAAAAAGGCGCGCTTCAGCGTTTCCGGCGTTAATCCTGTGCGATCATCTTCAACGCGAACAGTTGGATGCATGGGCGGAGAGTTGATTTCTTTAGATTGCATGAGTTACCAAGATTTCTATTCATTCAAGGGTATAGCCAGATTCCTCAACTCATAGGGAAGCTATATAAAGTCATAAGAATACAGCGGCCTACGGTAAAGAGCGATACCAAAGTAGACTGGCTAGCACCCATTTTGATGAACACAAAAGGCAAAATGGGAGAGGGGGAGCAGGGGTGAGGGGGAGAATAGTTACAAACTCACCCCTGCTCCCTAGCTCCCCCTCTCCTTCGCTCCTACCTATCTATCGATACAGATTCTATCGATACAGACCTATCGATACAGAATCTATCGATACAGAAAGCTGAGTCTAAACCTTCTTCAGCCAGCTAAACATTGCCCGCAAGTCCTTACCAACTTCCTCAATTGGATGCTCAGACTCAATCCGACGAGTTGCATTAAAGCCCGCATTGCCAGACTGCGCCTCTAGCACAAACTCACGTGCAAACTGACCGGTTTGAATCTCCTTCAAAATCTGCTTCATCGCAGCCTTGGTATCGGCAGTAATTACACGAGGGCCCCGAGTGTAGTCGCCATACTCAGCCGTATTGGAAATACTGTCGCGCATCTTAGCAAGACCGCCCTCTACAACCAAGTCAACAATCAGTTTCACTTCATGTAGGCACTCAAAGTAGGCCAGCTCAGGCTGATATCCCGCTTCTACTAGCGTCTCAAAGCCAGCTTTAATCAGTTCACTCAGGCCGCCACACAGCACTGCCTGCTCACCAAAGAGGTCTGTTTCAGTCTCTTCGCGGAACGTGGTTTCCAAAACGCCCGCGCGAGTACCACCGATTCCCTTGGTGTAGGCCATCGCAATATCACGCGCCTGACCAGATGCATCTTGGTACACCGCAAACAGAGCCGGCACGCCTTGACCCTGCTCATAGGTGCGGCGCACGAGGTGACCGGGACCTTTGGGCGCAGCCATCACGACATCGACATCCTCAGGAGGAACGATTTGCGCAAAGTTGATGTTGAATCCATGAGCAAACGCGAGAACGTTACCTGCTTCTAGACCAGGTTCAATGCTTTCTTTATAAACGCTGCGCTGAATCTCATCTGGCAGCAAAATCATAATGAAGTCAGCAGCTTTGGACGCATCCGCCACAGACTTTAAGGTGAGTACATAAGCTTAAGCCATGGGCATGGAGCGGCTGCCATAGTACAGGCCAACAATCACATTAACACCGCTATCTTTGAGGTTGAGAGCGTGGGCATGGCCTTGCGAACCATAGCCGATGATGGCGACTGTCTTGCCGTTAAGCAAGTCTAAATTGGCATCGCTGTCGTAATACATTTTGGCCATTGATCAGTTATCTCCTTAAACTGCGGAACGCCTATACCAATGGCAGTTGCCAAAAGGAAATAGAACGGTGAATGAGTATTGGACGTTTGATTTTATCAAACAGAGGTCTTCTCTAGAAAACTCAGCTCAAGGTTTCTACGCATACCCTAAGAATGACACAGTCATCGAACTAAAAAAGCTATAGAGCGAGTTCCTCTCCAGTAATGCCAATTCATCTAATGCCAATTCATCTAATGCCAATTCATCGAATAAAGGCTACGTAGTTTATTATCGTATTGATGATTATCCTTCAAGTCTTTACCGCGCAATGGATCCAGATACTCGATGGTTACAGCGCTATTCAAACTTTGAGCGTACGTTTTTGTTGCTTGGGGAGGCTCTTAAGATTGAGAGTCCTTCCGTCTTAGAGAGGGCGGGAATCATTCAATTTCTCGAGATAGCGTTCGAAATGTCTTGGAAAATTCTGAAAGACTATGAACGAACATTAGGTATTCAGGCGAAGTCTCCTAGAGCCGCTATCAAAGAGGCCTACCGAGTGGGACTCATAGAAGAAGGTCATCTTTGGATAAAGGCACTTGAAGATAGACATTTGGCAGCGCATACCTACAAAGAGACTGTTGCCAAAGCCGTAGAAGAAAGCATACGAACTCGCTACTACCCAATTATAAAATCGCTATATGAAACGATCAAAGCAAAGAAATACGAACTTGAAGAAGGTATAGACGAACACACTGTAGATGAACGGAGTCAGTAGCTATGGAGCATGGTCTATTAGAATTCGATGTCTCGCATATCAGAGCCGCCGCCGCTGAAATAAAGGAGATTGATGAAATCGTTTTGTTTGGCTCGCGCGCGAAGGGAACGCACGATAAGGGATCAGATGTCGATATTGCCATCAAGGGACGAGGCATTAACGACGATACTGTCTTCCAGCTGTCAGATGAGCTCAACGAAGAGCGCCCGTTGCCTTATTTTTTCGATGTTTTAGACTATGGCGCTCTTATGGAAGACGAACCCATAAGAGCGCATATCGATCGAGTAGGCGTCGTACTATTCAGGGCTTTGAGCTGATGGGTTCATCTATGTAATCGCAATTCCCATACGCTACAGCTTCGGCTGCATTGTGTGCCAGTCGGTTGAGCTTTCGTAAGCAGACCCTACCTCAAATAGCAGATCTTCGCGTAGCACATTGCTGACTAGCTGCAAGCCAATTGGCATACCGTCGTCGTCGAAGCCGCAGGGGACACTCATACCTGGGAGCCCAGCCATATTGACGGGGATCGTCATTAGGTCCAGCAAGTACATACTTAGAGGATCATCATTTGCACCCGCTTTGAAAGCAGTGGAAGGTGCGGTGGGACTCACCAAGATATCGACGTCTTCAAAGGCTTTTTCAAAGTCTTGCTTGATGAGGGTGCGTACCTTTTGCGCTTTGAGATAAAAGGCATCGTAGTAGCCTGCCGAGAGGGCGTAGGTGCCAATCATGATGCGGCGCTTTACTTCGTCGCCAAAGCCTTCTGAGCGAGTTTTGTTGTACATGGAGAGTAGGTTTGGCTCTTCTGAGCGCAGGCCGTAGCGGACGCCGTCGTAGCGAGCGAGGTTGGCGGAAGCCTCACAGGGCGCGATGATGTAATACGCCGATACGCCGTAGTTAAACCGAGGGCAGGAGATGGTTTTTACTTCTGCGCCCAATGCCTTGAGCTGGTCGATAGCTACGTTTACGGCTGCACCGACTGAGGAATCAAGGCCGTCGCCAAAGGTTTCTTTGATAATGCCAACTTTGCGGCCTTTGAGCGAGTTATTTCCAGCACCTTTGAGCGACTGGGTATAGTCGGGAATTTTGATGTTGAGGCTAGTGGCATCTTTGGGGTCGTGTCCGGCCACTGCACCCAGCAAAATCGCCGTATCCTCCACCGTGCGCCCAAACGGCCCAATTTGATCCAGCGAAGATGCAAACGCCACCAGACCAAAACGAGAAACCAGTCCATAAGTAGGCTTCATCCCCACAATGCCGCAAAAGGACGCAGGCTGACGGATAGATCCACCCGTATCGGACCCCAAGGAAATCGGTGCTTGACCGCCAGCCACCGCAGCTGCCGATCCGCCAGAGGAGCCGCCAGGCACACGGGTAACATCCCAAGGATTGCCTGTCGTCTTAAAAGCAGAGTTCTCTGTTGAGCCGCCCATAGCGAACTCATCTAGATTGGTTTTGCCTACAAACACCGCGCCTGCTGCATCTAGCTTAGCTGTCACAGTGGATTCGTAAGGCGGCACAAAGTTCTCTAGTATGCGAGAACTACAGGTCGTACGAATACCTTTTGTACACAAGTTATCTTTGAGCGCGATGGGAATACCGGCTAGCAAGCCGATCTCTTCACCCGCCGCGATTTTGTCGTCAATCGCTTTGGCCTGTGCGAGGGCTTTGTCAGCTGTCATCGAGACAAAACTATTGAGCTTGGGCTCTACCGCCTGCGCCTGTTCGAGCTGCGCCTCGGCAATCTCGACGGCGCTGCGGGCGTTGCTCGTGAGCTGTTGGTGCAACTCGCGGATAGCTGACATGGGATTCCCTCGTAATTCACGTAGTTCGCGGGCACAGCTGAAGAATGCGCAGGTTGTATTTGCGCTGATCAAACGTGCTCTCCAGTTAGCTAGGGTAGCAGGCTCTCAGGCCTCAGAACCGTCTGACTCAGATCGAACGATCCGGTTTTCTAGGTTTTGAAGTTTTTGCCTGTAGAAGTTCCCGAAAATGTGAAAAGTTTACAAAGACCTTAATTGATTCGTAAATTTGGGTACCCTCGGCCAATGATAGTGGATGGAGCTATCGCCTTCTTGTTATCCTTTCGAGCGCAGTTGATTAATGTCTGGGATTTGGTACGCCACTGCAATCCTCCTCGGGAGAATTTTTGCGATCGCAGCTGCAACCGGTGCACTCTTCAGCATTGCCAGTGAAATTGGCCCTTTGGCACCCTCAAACACTGGCCAGCAGGCATCCTCAGCACAAACACAATCTTCACCGGCAAACGTCGTTCACTCTACCGACGAAGCAGCTTCGCCTGTGCATCCTGCCTATCAGCAGGCTATGGAGCTGGCTAATCAAGCTGTGGCGGCTTATCAATCTGCAAAGCAAGCTTCAGACCCAGCGGCCAAAATCAGCTTTACCCAGCGCGAGCGTTCCATTTGGCAAGCCACGTTACAAAAGCTTGCTAGCGTACCTGCCGATGCTGCTATCTATGAGCAGGCGGCTGAAAAGCGATCGCATTACCAAACCCTACTAGCTACCGCTAACAGCAAACTTACCGCTACTGACAACGCCTTCTTGAAAGAGATCATGGACAGTGCAGGCGTTGCGCCTGAGCAAGCGCACATTACGCTTTGCCAAATTAACGATGGCCAGTTTAATAGCATTCAAACCAAGCAGGCTGCGCCGCATTCCCATATCAATAACTGTCGCCATCACCAAGGTGACCTGCTGCTCGCGAGTGCCGCCAGCTTAGTCAAGCTGCCCATTGCGATCGCACTCATGGACAAAGTCGAGCAAGAGAATCTTTCTCTCGATGACAAAATCTACATCGACCCCACCAACTTTACTGAGAATGCAGAAGGTGCCAGCATCGATATCGATCAGGAGTACACGCTGGCCCAAGTCGCCACGCGCATGATCAACGAAAGTAACAACATCGCAACTAACCAGCTGATTGACTATGTGGGACGCGACGCAATTGCTAAAACCATGGCTGAGCGAGGCTACACCCATACGCTTGTGGACTTTAAGCTAGCGGGCGATCGCATCCTTCCGCCAAACCCCGGCACCCAAAGCAACCAAATCACCAGCGACGACCTCACCGCCATGATGGTAGAAATATACAGCCTCAAAAATCCTGGCGATGAAGAACTCCTCAAAGCCCTTATCAGCCAGCGAGACAAAGAACTTGGCTATGCAGCGCTCCAAGACCTATGGCCTGCCGTTACGTGGCTGGGCGAAAAAACTGGACAAAATGACCGACTCATCGGCTCTACCCTCGCGATAAAAATCGGCGATGAGCGATATGCGCTGACGGTTGCCATCGACAACAGCGGTGACCTTCATGGGCTACAGGCCATCATCCACGGCATCGCCGAACACCTAATAGAAACCGGACCACTGGTTAGTGGAAATTAGAGCCGTCTGGCGGCATTTACTGATGTAGCTCACCCTTTCCCCCTCATCCCTCACTCATTGATCCCCAAACTTGATCCCCAAACTGATCCCCAATAGGTGATTTAATTTCCCTGGCAATGTATTTTGGCCTACTAAAACCGGGTTTTCCACTGAGAAAAATCAATATATATACTGATTACCCCTTGCCAACTCGCAGGCACGCACTCACACTTAGATCTGAAGTGAGGTTGGCCTAATTTCCTAGGAGCCAGGATTGACGTTGTGAAAAGAGTACTTTCAATTATTTTAGGAGGCGGTGCTGGCACGCGTCTCTATCCACTGACCAAAGTGCGTGCAAAGCCTGCGGTTTCGCTCGCTGGGATGTATCGCTTAATCGACATTCCTGTCAGTAACTGTTTAAATTCTGACATTTTAAAGATTTACGTCCTGACGCAGTTCAACTCAGCCTCGTTGAACCGACACATTGCGAAGGCCTACAATTTTTCGACCTTTAGCGACGGCTTTGTTGAGGTGCTTGCCGCTCAGCAAACGCCCGATAGCCCTAGCTGGTTTGAAGGGACTGCCGACGCCGTCCGCAAATACATGTGGATGTTTGAAGAGGCCGATGTCGACGAATTTATTATTCTCTCCGGTGACCACCTTTACCGGATGGATTACAGCGACTATGTGATGAAGCACCGAGAAAGCGGCGCAGATGTCACCCTGTCTGTTGTGCCCATTGGCTACAAGACGGCCTCTAGTTTCGGCCTGATGAAAGTAGACGACAGCAACCGCATCGTTGAGTTTTCAGAGAAGCCCAAGGGCGAAGCACTAGAAGCGATGAAGGTAGACACCACCGCGATGGGTCTATCGCCCGAAGAAGCCGAAGAAAAGCCCTTCATCGCGTCCATGGGGATCTACGTTTTCAAAAAGCAGGTACTTATTGACCTGCTAAAGAACAACCCTGACCAAACCGATTTTGGGAAAGAAATCATCCCGGCTTCTGCCAAGGACTACAACGTCCAAGCCTACTTATTCAAAGGGTACTGGGAAGACATTGGAACCATCGAAGCGTTTTACAATGCCAACTTGGCACTGACAGATCAGCCCAATCCTGCCTTTAGCTTTTACAGCGAAGATGCCCCGATTTACACCCGGTCGCGTTATCTTCCCCCCAGTAAAATCCAAGACTGCCAAATCACTGAATCTATTATTAGTGAAGGCTGCATTCTCAAAAAGTGTCGCATTCACAAATCTGTGATTGGATTGCGTCAGCGCATTCATGCCAACTGCGAAATCGATAGTTCTCTGCTCATCGGCTCCGACTATTACGAGAAGATGGATGAGAAAGGTGAGTTTCCAATCACCGCTGAGCAGCCTAACGCAATTCCTATCGGTATTGGGGAAGGCTCCGTTATTCGTCGGGCCATCATCGATAAAAATGCCCGCATCGGCCGCAATGTGCAAATCATCAATAAGGACAACGTAGACGAAGTCGAACGCGAGGCAGAAGGCTACTACATCCGTAGCGGTATCGTAGTGATTCTGAAGAATGCGGTCATTCCTGACGGCACCATCATCTAAGCACTATTCATCTAGACACTATCTGTCCAAACGAGGATAAAGAATCGTTTTTGAGCCCCCTTACAGCGAGTAAAGGGGCTCATTTTTGTGTACTTCTTTGGCTGCTGTGGAGAGGAAGTGATTGATAACCGAAGGATCAGACGGATGTGACAGAGTCTGGTATATTCTCAAAACAATCGCCGCTCGAAGCTCGTAAGAGAAGACCACAGACATGAATCCGGTCAGCCCAGACTCCGATAACGAACATTCGCAGCAGCCTGATCCAGCACCTGTCGAAGACCTCGATCTGCCGGTTGCGCACAACCGCCGCTGGAACGATAAGCCGGTAAGTCCCTTAGAAAATCTTCAGCGTCGCTACACAGACCAACTCAGTAATGACATAGAACAGCTAGAAGCTGAAAAAACTCGTTTGCAGGGAGAGATAGCCGCACTCAAACAGAACTACGGGCAGCTACAAGCCGAGTTCCAACAGTCAACTGATTCTGCGATCGCTTCCTCTGCAACCGATTCATCTACAGAAACAGCAATAGAAAAGCCTCTTTTGGGAGCCGCACCGCCTTCTAATCATGTGGTCGAAGATAATGACACGGTTGAAAAAGTACCTGCTGTAGAGTCTGTATCCATGACAGACCGAGGACCTCGGCTGCCTGGCGAAAAAGAAATTCCCCTGCCGTCGATGTTGACTTCTCCCCCAAGGCGTAGCGCTTCTGTTCCGCCTGCGGAGCGTCGGGTTGAGCTACCGACGCCAGCAACTTCTCAGCGGCGACGCCAGCAGCAGCCACGCAGAAAAAAGAGCGTTGTACCTATTGCCAACACCACTGTTCGACGCGGGCTTATTTTGAGCGCAATCGCTACCCTCATCACTGCCTGGCACTACGGCCTAGTCAGCACGTTGCACCAGGGCGGCAGCTGGTTTGGGCTAGATATCGGACAGCTCGGCACAGGCTTTGTTCCAGCAGTGGCGCTGCTTTGGCTACGAATGGTAGTGATTGTTCCCACCATCGTCCTGCTCGCACCTCAGCTACATCGCACCACCTGGGAAGACCTACTCGACTGGTTCTACAGCCCAGAGCAGCTCCAGAAGCAGCTGTTTGTTCCGCTTGTTGGCAGCGGTGTAGCGCTGTTTTTTTCTCAGGTTTTTTTGTATCAAAGCATTGGTGCCATTGGCCCAGCTATTGGTACGGCTCTGCTTTTTTTGTATCCTTTGAGCGCTATTCCGCTGGGGCTCGGTCTCAAGCAAGACAAAGCATTGACGCCTTTTGGCTTGCTGGCAGGCGTTGCGATCGCCATGGGCGGACTCCTTGTTGCCAAACCGACCTTCACCACTTCCCCAACAGCCGTGGGCTTGGGTATTCTTGCTAGCCTGACACTTAGCTTCTACGTCGTTCTCACCAATCGCTGCTATCGCCTGGGCTGTCATCCTATTCCTACAGGAATTGTTCAATTTTCTACGGTAGCCGTTCTCAGCAGCCTTGTCCTTTTAGTGAAACCGCTCAAACTGATTAACATTAGCTGGCTGAGCTTTTGCCTTTGGGGATTACTCATTGGCGTACTGATGCTGATAGCCTACCTATTTACCTACGCCAGCCTGCTAAATATTCGCAGCAAAACGGCCATCGTAGCCGCTGCTACGCCTGCTGTCGCGCTGATATTAGGCCTAGGCTTTTCGCCTCAACCCACGCTACAAATCATTCAATGGACAGGCATCATGCTAGTCACCATTGGCGGCATCGCTTTAGGCAAAGAGAAACTGGCCAAGGAAAAAGACGCGTAGAGAATACTACCTATGTCATAACTGAGTGACCCACAATACTAAGTAGCAAAAAAGAGCAAAAAAAAAGAGTGGCAAAGCCAGTAAACCCGGCCTTGCCACTCTTTTTATTTCGCACGGAGAGAGAGGGATTCGAACCCTCGAACAAGTTGCCCCGTTACAGCATTTCCAGTGCTGCGCCTTCAACCACTCGGCCATCTCTCCTTATTGATGCGTAACACGCACTTTCGAAGGCGCACTACAGCTAAGCCATCGTAACAGAAAGCGGACACCTTAAGCGCCTTTTCCGCCATCCTTTTTCTAAGGGTCTTTTCCCGATGACGTCTTCTCGCCGCGTTTTTCCATGCGAGCCGTTTTCCATGCGATCATAGAAATGTGTCTGCCGTTTTAGCATTCGCTGCGCTGGGCATTCACTGTTTATTTATTGCGCCCTATTCATGGCCGATACCTACAATATTCGCATTCACCACCGCCAAAAAGACGTCACTTACAACGTTCAGGTGCCGAGCGATCGCTACATCCTCCAATCCGCCGAAAACCAGGCTGCCGACATCCCATATGCCTGTCGAAATGGAGCCTGCACCGCTTGCGCCGTCCGTGTTCTCTCTGGTGAACTTCACCAGCCCGAAGCCATGGGTCTCTCTCCAGATCTCCGCGCGCAAGGGTATGCCCTACTCTGCGTTAGCTATCCCCGCAGTGACCTAGAAGTAGAAACCCAAGACGAAGACGAAGTCTACGAACTCCAATTTGGTCGCTACTTTGGCAAAGGCCCTGTCAAATCTGGCATTTTGATCGACGATGATTAGAAGTTTCCCCACCGAATAAATGTCTTATTCCCCCGAAGAGCTCCAACGCTTTCTAGACGTCGCTACAGAAGCTGCCTCCGCTGGCGGCGCTGTCCTTCAGCACTACTGGGGCAACCTCTCCAATATTCAGCAAAAAGGCCGTCCTGGAGACCTTGTTACCGAAGCAGACAAAGCCGCTGAAAAAGAAGTCCTCGCAGTTCTCAAGCGCCACCTGCCCGACCACGCCATCCTCGCTGAAGAGTCTGGTAGTATCGCCGCCGCGTCAGACGAAGGTGTCCCCGGCCTACTCTGGGCCGTCGACCCGCTAGATGGCACAACCAACTACACCCACCAATACCCTTTTTGCGGTTGTTCTGTTGGCCTACTAATCGAGGGAAAACCCGCTGTAGGTGCAATTTTTGATCCTGTCCACAGTCATCTTTTCCGCGCAGCAAAAGGGCTAGGTGCTACCTGTAACCGTGAACCGATCAGTGTCTCTGGGACTGAATCTTTGGCCGATAGCTTGCTGGTCACTGGCTTTGGCTACGATCGCAGAGAAACCATCGATAACAACTATGCCGAATTCTGCCATCTGACACATCTTACCCGTGGCGTTCGCAGAGGCGGCGCAGCCTCTATCGACCTAGCGTACGTTGCCTGCGGTCGGCTAGATGGCTACTGGGAAAGGGGGCTATCACCGTGGGACTTAGCGGCAGGCGTCGTTTTGGTAGAGGAGGCAGGCGGTACTGTGACAGCTTACGACCAGAGTCCTTTTGAAATTGAGTCTGGGCGGCTGCTTGCTACCAACGGAAAAATCCAGGCTGAGCTGAGTCAGGTACTCGGAAGCGTGAAGCCGTTGGAACGGTTTGCACCTTAGCATTCGTGACTGATTAAAAAAAATTGGAATATAAACCTGCAATCGCGGGCATCCTGAGACCAATACTTTCGCTTTCAACCCCTAGTTCTCGGGATCTCGGCTATGACGACAACGGCAGGGCTTTTTCAGCTCGACATGATTGACCACCATGCAGTGCTCGGCTTTTCTTTGAGCGCTGAAACCAAGCAGGTTCGTAAACGCTACCTCAAGGTCGCGCGTAAGCTTCACCCCGACAGCCTGCGCGAAGCCTCAGAACAAGAGCGTCAGCTTGCCAGCGAACTGCTCTCCAAACAGGTCAATCCTGCCTACGAAGTTCTCAGCCAAGACAAATCAGCGAAAGAGCACAAAATTCTGTTGAAAATGAAGCAGACTCAGCTCAGTGCCAACCGGTCGCTGGTCACCCTCACTAGCGACGCCGCCAAAGCACTACTCACGGCGCAAGACCTCGACGCAGGCTATACCCAGGCTCTGGGCAAACTTACCACCGCCCAGTTCAGCGACCTAACAAAAGTAGATGCCATCATCGGTGAAATCAGCGAACTCAATGCCGTTTACCTCATGCGCAAGCAAAAGGATGGAACGGCCTCAGCTGCGGCTAATGCCTCAGCTACAAATAAACCTCAGCAGGCTGCTCAAAGTGCTAATACAGCAGCCAATACAGCCTCTAGAACGGTCCCTAAAAAGTCTCATCAGGCCTCTATTATTCAAAGCTATTTGAAGCGGGCAACAGAATTTGAATCACAGCAGGACTACTCTCGCGGTATTTTAGAACTGCGAGAGGCAATCGCATCCCACCCCAAAAACGCCGCATGTCACGCCTACCTGTCTCATCTGTATTTCAAATCAGGGCAAGCAACGCTAGCCAAAATTCATGCCAAGCAATCGCTTGTCTTCGATTCTGAAAACGAAATGGCGCAAACTGTGCAGGCTAAGCTTGGTCAGCAAACGGGTGGAAAGGCTGCTAATAGCCAGAAAAAAGCCGCTAATAGTAAAGGCAGAAATAAGGCAGGCGGGAGTAAAAAGGGCGGCGGGCTCTAGAGCGGAATGTTCGGTGGAAAAAAACGTTAGATAATTGAGAGGACAATGACAAAAGGAAATGCAGGAAGCACCTACCAACCCCCGTCGGGTGGCCGAGACCTACTTCCTTTAGATGTCGTCCAAAAGCGCTGGATTGAAGACCGGCTAGAAGAAGTTTTTCAGCAGTGGGGCTACCACCGCATTATTACGCCCACGGTAGAAACAATGGATACGCTGATGGCGGGCGGAGCCATTGAGCGGGTAGAAGTGATTGAGCTACAAATTGGGCAGGTTGGCGAGCAGCGGCTCGGTTTGCGCCCGGAGCTGACGGCTTCTATTGCGAGGGCCGCTGTGACCCGGCTTGCCTCAGTCACCTATCCTCAGCGTCTGTATTACAACGCCAATGTATTTCGCCGCTCTGCTAAGGGAGCCCAAGGTGGCCAGCAAGAATACCACCAGGCAGGGATTGAGCTGTTGGGCTCTAGCGGACTGATGGCCGATGCCGAAGCCGTTCTCCTGATGGCCGACTGCTTGCGCGCGGTGAATCTATCCGATGCCAATATTGTGCTCGGCGAAGCGGCGCTTACCTACTCTTTGCTAGCGCCTTTTCCTGAGAGTATTCGAGAAACCGTGCGGCAAAACATTGCTGAGCTGAATCGGGTGGGCTTAGAAACGCTGCCATTGTCTGAAGAGCTAAGCGCGATCGCACTCCAACTCATGGACCTACGCGGCACACCCACTAACGTTCTCAAAACACTAGCCAACGACTTCGCACTAAACGAGCACCAGCAAACCCTAGTCGATCGCCTCAAGCGACTCATTGAATTACTCAGCAGTCGCAACAGCCCACCTGTCACCTTAGATCTCAGCCTCATTCGCCCCTTCGACTATTACACCGGTATTGTGTTCGAGGTTGTCAGCAATCAGCACAGCCAGCTACTGGGGCAAGGCGGCCGCTACGATGACTTACTAGCCGTTTACGACCCGAATCCTGAGAGCAAGGGTTTTCCGGGCATCGGCTTTGTGTTGAATATTGATCAGCTGCATCAGGAGCTAGTTTCTAGCAGCGAGCTACCGAGTGAAACACCGCCGACGGATTGGTTGATTGTGCCAAAAGGTGAGGCAGCGGCATCAGCGGCTCTGGACTATGCACAGAAGGCAAGGGCATCGGCCAATATTGTGCGGGTGGAGCTGAGCTTGGACTTTGAGCAGTCGGTAGATGAGGTGAGAGCGATCGCACGCAAACGCAACATCAGCCGCATTGCCTGGATCTCAGACCAAGTTCTGCCGGAGATTGAAATCGTCCAATAGCATAAAGATGAAATTTGAATGGAATCCCAAAAAAGCTGCTATTAACCAGCAAAAGCACAACATTTCCTTTCGTGATGCTACAACCGTATTTAAGGATCCACTGTCCATAACGTTTCCCGATAAACATCATTCCATTGGAGAAAGCCGTTACGTTATTATCGGGATGTCGGCATTAGGAAACGTACTCATAGTCTCACATACAGATCGAGACGATAAAACTCGAATCATAAGTGCTCGTAAAGCAACTCGACAGGAAAGGAGGTTTTATGAATCAGAAAGTGAATGAGTTAGAAGATGATCTACTTCCCGAATACGACTTTTCGACCATGGCAGGAGGCGTGAGAGGCAAGTACGTCGAAAGATACGAAGCCGGAACAAATGTAATTCTCTTGGACCCAGATGTTGCCGAAGCTTTCCCAACAGCAGCTTCTGTTAATGAAGCGCTACGGTTGTTACTCCAAATTGCTCAGCGCCAGCAGCGTCCTGGTGATACCATCGCTGTCGATTAGTTACCAGGCCTTTTAACTGGGACTTGCATAGTACTAAGTTAGTTAACTAAGCTTAACGAAGTCCATTTCAAAGAAGAATACCTGTGTCCCACACAATTGTGACCGACGTTTGCGAAGGCATTGCAGATTGCGTAGATGCTTGCCCTGTTGCCTGCATTGACGAAGGCCCTGGCAAAAATAAAAAAGGTACCGGCTGGTACTGGATCGATTTTGATACCTGCATTGACTGCGGCATCTGCTTGCAGGTGTGCCCAGTAGAAGGTGCAATTTTGCCAGAAGAAAAGCCTGAACTACAGAAGACACCGTAGCGTCCATTACACACTGCCACTGTGCCTGCAAAAGAACCGCTAAACTATACTGAGATGACCACATCGCATCAAATTCGCTAGCAAAGATTATGGTTGCCAACGCCACTCGCTGGACTATTCGAGACCTAGACGTTATGCCTGACGACTGGGGTTGGAGTCGCTATGAAATTATTGATGGAGAATTGTTTGTGACCCGCGCACCTCATATTCAACATCAAGATGTTGGTAGCAACATTCTTATTGAACTTGCAAGCTGGTCCCGTCGTACAAAATTAGGACGTGCCTCTGAAGCAGTTGGAGTCATCTTTACAGAATCCGATGCGGTTATTCCTGACGTTGTTTGGGCTAGTAACGAACGGAGAAAACATGGAATTGATGAGGCAGGACATTTTACAGTTGCGCCCGAACTTGCCGTAGAAGTACTCTCAGCAGGCAGTAAAAACGAACAAAAAGATAGAGAAGTTAAGCTCAGACTTTATTCTCTCTACGGTGTGCAAGAGTACTGGATTGCTAACTGGCGGACGAAGACTGTTGAAGTGTACAGACGACAAGACGCCCAGCTGAAGATAGCGGCGACTCTGGCAGAAGGAGAGAAGCTAACGTCACCTATTTTGCCTGGGTTTGAGTGTGTGATCGCTGACATCTTTCAATAATTGTGACTGAAATTTTCTTCAAATTCCAGACAGAGTTCAATCACCTCTTGAATACGCTCTATAAGTTCATCTAGCGACTGTGCCTGCGTATGACAAGCTTGCATTTGTTTCACGCCAGCTCAATCTTGCTTTGGCTCGTTCTAGCGTGTGTAAGAAGCACTAAACCCCATGACTTTTACCAATCACCCAGCTACGGCGAAAGTATTTTGCAAGACTCGATTCTTTGAGAGTAAGGCAGATGGGGCGACCGTGGGGGCAGGTGCGAGGCTTTTTTGTTCGCTGCCATTGATTGAGTAGTGCTTGCATTTCAGGAAGTGCTAGCTTGGTGCCGTTGCGAATAGCGGTGCGGCAGGCGGTCGCGACCAGGGCTGCTTCTAGGTTTGCGCCTAGGCTAAGTTCT
>ERZ1740052.361-NODE-361-length-15777-cov-8.610164_pt1 | contig 15777 bp, 5 predicted proteins | sample MGYA00581750_ERZ1740052 | MGnify/ENA primary metagenome ERZ1740052 (study PRJEB43018, sample SAMN04849743) | marine metagenome | isolation source: floating plastic debris | place: Pacific Ocean | collected 2008-08-30 | study: EMG produced TPA metagenomics assembly...
ATACCTGACGTTCGGACTCATAGTCGAGGGCGCTGGTAGCTTCATCAAGAATTAATAAACGCGGATTCTGCAAAATTGTACGAGCAATTGCGACTCTTTGCCGTTGTCCACCGGATAAAGCGCTACCTCGTTCACCTACTCTACTATTGTAACCATTCGGCAGATCCATGATGAATTCATGTGCTACTGCAATTTTAGCAGCTTCTATAATCTCCTCTGGGGAGGCATCGGGATAATTTAAGGCGATATTTTCCTGTACCGAGCCTTCAAAAAGGAGTGTATCTTGTGGCACAATACCTACTTGCTGTCGCAGGGAGTAAAGTTCTACTTTATTAATATCGTAACCGTCGATGAGAATGCGTCCTGATTCTAAAGGATAAAGGCGCGGTAGTAGTTTCATTAGCGTACTTTTACCGGAACCACTTTGTCCGACGACACCAACAAATACCCCAGGGGGAAATTCTAAACTAATGTTATTTAACTGCATTGGGCCGGTGGGTTTGAAGCGGAAGGAAACATCATCATATTTGACTGCTCCTTCAATCATCGGCATGGGAATATTGCCTTTATCTTCTTCGCTGGCTTCTTGGGGTGAGTCGATAATGTCGCTTAAGCGTTCCAAGGATAAAGCGGTTTCTTGGAAGTTTTGCCACAACTGGGTAAGACGTAATAAGGGAGAAGTCACGTAACCGGCGATAATACGGAAGGCGATTAACTGTCCCAAAGTTAGTTTGTTGTCTAATACCAAATAAGCTCCTACCCAAAGCACGAGTAAGCCGGAAAGCTTGTTAAGAAAACCACTGGTAGAACCTGCTGCAGTAGAAGTTTGTACGTTTTTGAAACCAGCACTGACATAACGAGCATAACGTTCTTGCCATTGCCAGCGCGAACGTAATTCAATATTTTGGGCTTTAACTGTCTGGATACCTGACAAAATTTCTACTAAGTGGGATTGCGCTTCGGCGTTTCGTTCTGCTTTAAACCGTAGCTGTCGCCGTACGATAGGAGAAACTACAAAGGTAAGAATGGCAAATAGCGGTAATGTCCCCAGGGCTACTAAAGCCAGTATCCAGCTATAAATAAACATCACCACAATATAGATCACGGAGAAAACCGCATCTAAAACCACCGTCAAAGCCGTTCCTGTTAAAAAGCTACGAATTTTTTCTAATTCGTTCACCCTTGTGGAAAGTTCACCTACGGGTCGCTTTTCAAAGTAACGTAATGGTAGTCGCAGTAAATGGTCGATAATTTCCGAACCCAAAGCTAAATCAATGCGGTTGGTGGTATCGACAAATAAATAAGTCCGAATGGTGCCGATAATTGCTTCAAATACTGCAATTACCAGTAGAAATACGCCCAGAACTTGCAGCGTATCGGGACTGTTTTGGTTAATTACCTTATCGATAATTACCTGAGTTACAAGGGGGTTAGCCAAACCGAACAACTGGAAGAAGAAGGAAGCAATAAATACTTCTACAAGTACGCCTTTATACTTATTTAAAGACGGTAAAAACCAATTTAACCCGAATTTTTGCTGCGGGGTTTCTGAGGTGGCTTGCAGCAGCAATATAGGAATGGCATCTTGCTGTTGTTCTTCGGTTTGAGGTTGGGACTGAAGCAGCACCTGGGCTACATCTGAGGTATTTTTACGCAGGATTCCCGATTCTGGTACGCCAACTACTATGGTTTTGTTGGTAACTTCGTAAAGTACGGCATAACTATCTTGCCACTGCACTATTGCAGGGGGTTCAATTCTTCCTAAAGCACTGGAGGGTACGCCCACAAGTTGGGGTCTTAAACCTACTAATTGAGCCACGGCACCACACTGCTGCAACGACAGCGAACCAGTGCGCTTTTGTTGATTTACTAAAACTTTACGAATAACTTCCTTGCGGAAGGGCATATTTAAATGCTTGCTCAACATATGGAAGCAAGCAAGAATTGCATTTACTCCGCCACTACCGCGCACGTGGGGATATTTAATCGCAGCAGTAGCATCTTGCTTGTTACAACGAGCTTCTGCTTCTGGTGGTTCGTTAGGTGCGTAGGGAATATCGTCGTATCCTGTGGAAGACTCTCCAGCAGGAATTACTTCGGTGATATGTACTTGTTGCGCTTCTTCGGTACTATCTTGCAGTATGTCTTCTGACGGTGAAAAGACATTTTCTTTTACTCCCAGTAAACGAACCCGACTTCCTCTGGGCAAAGATTCATCTTTGTCAAAACGATTGCCAACTAATTCGGCAGAAACCGTTCCTCCACTTACCAACCAGACATAATCGGGATTTAATTGGTTTACAGCATCGCGACTTGTTAAGTTAACAATTTGCGTTTCGTCAAAAATCTTTAGTGTTAATTCTTTACAATTGGCGCAATCCAATGTTTGTAAAATCAACTGGTTATTTGCTTGTTGCCCCAGTTGCTTCGACAGTAATTCAAATACTTCAACTATTCCCGGACGATTGTAGAAATGTGATGCAAAGCTTTCTTCTTGACTTAATAAAGCTAAAAAGTCCGCAGCACTAAAGTTAATACAAATAACTTCCGTCGAAGCGATAGCAGTAGATCCAGGTACTCCTCGCAAAGTTTCAAGCCAACCCATAACTTCTCCGGGTTGCAGTCTCGCCAAAGTTACGGGTATTTGGGTTTGAGGTTGATAACCTAACAAACGCACTTGCCCAGAAAAAAGCACGGATATTTGGGCGGGCATTTTTTCTCGTGCTAGAATGACCTGTCCCATGCGATAGCGAAACAGTTGTGCTTTTTCTAAAAGCTTTGCCATTCCCGGAGGTTGCAGCTGGTTAAAAGGGGCAATCCCCGCGAAAAATTCTTGGATGTTAGTTGTTGTATAAGTCATTTGGATTTTGGATTTTGGATTTTGGATTTTGGATTAACCCTGTAGATACACCTTTATGTTTAAGAATTTTGGATTAACCCTGTAGATACACCTTTATGTTTAAGAATTTTAGATTTTGGATTAAATAAATTTCTGATGTGTCTTAGCTGATTGTCAAGCAGTAAACGTCGCAATTTCAATCCAAAATCCAAAATCCGTCTTAAAAAGTTTGATGAAGAGAAGTTGCGTGCAGGTTTCTGGCAGTAGGAGCAAACCTTTGCCGCACCTTACAGTGAACGGGGACTCAAACCTATCCCAGTAACTGATTCACCATCAACTTTTGTCTCCGATATGCTACACGAATGCAAAATCTAAAATAAAATCAATCCTCAGTAGAATCACCTTTATCCGCCGATAATTGAGTATTATTCTTAATAGTAGAAGATATTTCTCCTTGTAACCAAGCTTCAAATTGCTCGTTTAATAGTCGCTTGTGAGTGGCTGGATCTAGCTGAGCAGGAAGAAATTGTTCCAAGCGGACGATTAAAATCCAATCTCCCAAGCGAGTTGGGGGCAATGCTTGTCCGGGTTGAGACTTAAGCAACATTTTCGCTAAAACTGGATGGGGAACCCCTAACTCTACCGGACCAATTAAACCACCCGTCTGGGCTTCTGGTCCTTTAGAATACTCGCGAGCAAGTTCTGCAAAAGGCTGCTCATCTTCTTGTACCCGAAAGTAAAGTTCTTGGGCAACGGCAATATCATTAACCCGAATTAGCGAATAAATTACTTTATCTAACTTTTCCTTGCGTTGAAGAAAATATGGTTCTACCTTCGATCCCCAGGTATCTTGCTTAAATTTTTCTAAGCGAAGAGTGCGAGTCACCAAATAATCTAGTTGTTCTCGTTCCAAGCCACGGGATGTCAGCCAAGCTTGTAATTGTTGCTCATCTCCTAACTGCTGCTGCTGATAAAATTGTTTATACGCTTCGGTAACTTCTTCTTCCGAGAGCGTTATGGAAGCAGTTGCATTTTCAATAACTATTTCTCTAAGTAACTGAGGCAACATTCCGTACTGCTTGAGCAACGGAAGGACCTCATCAACATTAATTGTGCGATCGCCGATTTGTAAAATTGCGGTCATAATATCAGTATCATTCGGGTTGCCGCTGTCATAATTTGTTTCAATCAAAGTATATCTATAAAGTTATTAACAGGTTGTAAGTATGTTAATAAAGGATAAAACACAACCTAAAGGTTAATTTTTGTAATAGCTACTGAATGTTATTAATACCTAGATTTAGGGACATATGCCATTCGGGTAATTACTGAAAAACATAGTAGTGAAAAAATCTTGTTTTTGCCAAGGGTAATATATATACATACGTAAGTTTTTTTACATTTTTTACACAATTTGTTTATTTGAGATAATCTATTTTATAGTTTAACCGTTGTCAAAAATTGATATGCGGTTTTTCGTATAACTTAAATGAGAGCGGGTTTAATAACTCGACCATATGGACAATTAAACAATCTATTGGAATTATTTAAATCGTAAAATTATCATTGACAAGATGGTTCTTTTAGTGATATATACCTAACCGAAAAATATGAACCCTATCTTCTTGTATTGTTTATAAGTAGCCGAAGGGTACCTAAAGCGATCGGTGTTTGCTTGGATATAGAACAAGTAATAGTGAGGTTATGAAGAAGATTAGTATTAGAATTTAGTGAAAATTTTTTTTGGTTAAGAAATTTGCAGCGATTTAAATTTGAGAATTATGCAACAAAATAGCCCTGCTTTTTTTGCAGGGCTAGATTTGCAGTTGTACAATCGGCAGATTGTTAAGCGCTGAAGTCGATCTTGACAATCAGGTCGTTATAGTCATAGTCTCCACCGTTTGGTAAATCTTCAAAACCAAAGGTGTTATCGGCAAGTAAGCTAATATGATCTACACCGTCTGCGTTTGCTCCCAAATATGGAAAGTAAATTTCGGGATTATTGCTAGTATCGCTATCGGTAAGCTCATCAAGACTACCGTTGACAATAATTAAGGGAGCAATAATCGAACCAGTTTCAATTTGTGCGCTTCCGGTTTCTACACCTTGGTTTGCGGCACTAAATTTAACGACTTCACCTGTAACTGCATCTTTGACAAGATTATCGAGGGCTGCTTGTTGGTAGGTACTGGTATTAGGTACGAATCCGTCAACTTTTCCCGACTCATCAACTTCATAAAAGTAAACTTCGTTGTTGAATTCGGCTTCTCTAAATACGGAAAAGTTTGCAGTTACTACAGCTTGGCTCAAACCTGTTAAATCTATTAATTCAGCTTGAGATAAATTTTGTAGATTTGTGCCCAGAGGTAATTCTTCTAAGGTAGGTTGAATATTTACTACCAAATCGTTAAAGCTGCTGCTGCCATTAGCGTCATTCCAACTTAAAGAAAATTCGGATTCCCCTTGAGTTTCTACTTTTAAGGTAGTGGTGTCGGAGAAAATGACTCGATTGTTGGAAGTATTTCCAGAAAGTACCCCATCGGTGGAACTGTTGTCTATCAAGTAGAAGCGAACATTTGTATTGTCTGGAAATTCCAACAGACGGGTTTTAGTTTGAGCGTCAAATCCTCTGGGAGAATCGGTTAAAGCAGAAAAAACAACTTTTGAACGTTCCAAGGCTGAAGAAGCGTAACCTGATTCACCCGGAAGAATACCATCGATGCTACCTTGAGAGTCATCAACTGCAAATACTCCGAGTTCGTTTACTCCGTCGGAATTTGCATTATTAAGAGTTACTTGTAGTTTTGGTTTACCAGTTTCTCCAGAAATATTAAATATATCTAGAGAGGAATTGACTTCGGTAAGTTGTTTGGTGTTATTGACATTGGTAACTGCGATCGCAAAGCTTTTGGTAAAACTTTGATTGGGATTCCCATCGTCAGTAGCAGTAATTTCTAAATTAATACTGCTTTGGGTTTCAAAGTCTAAGCTTTCACCATCTTTTAGTTTAAGTTGAGAATTAACAACTTCAAAACGGTTGTCATTGACAGAATAAGTAAAGTTGCTGCTGTCAACATCGGTGACACTCAAATTACCAATTACAGCTGCGATGTCATTTTCGGCAACTTGCGAATTTGATAAGTCAATATCTGTTGGTGCTTGATTGACGTTGGTAAAGTTAATCGTAGCGCTACTGCCATCGGTTAAACTATCATCGCTAACTTCTACATCATAACTGGGAGCAGTTTCTCCACCATCGTGAATGAATTTGACTTTACCATCAGTAATTTGCTGTTGGGTAAAGCTGTTATTCTCAACTCCATCAACTTCAAATTTACCACCAGTAATATTACTAGCTGTAAATGTCAACTTTGCCTCGTCGTTATCGGAATCAGTCGCCCTTAAATTGCTGCTAGAAAGAGTAACCGTACCGCCTTCGGAAATAGTGAGGATATTTACTGTTAACTGAGGCGGATTGTTCACATCACCAACACCCAGAACAAAAATATTAGAAGCCGATTCATTTCCAGCATCAGTTACCGTTACCTTAATTTCAATTACACCCGCATCATCATTTTCAGGAGTACCGCTAAATTCAAGTGTTGCAGGATTGAAATTTAACCATGCTGGTAATGGAGAACCATCTTTTTGAGTTGCGGTGTAAGTAAGATTATCTCCGGTGTCGATATCTGAGAATGTATTTTCTGGGATAGTGAAGCTGAATTCTACATTTTCTGTGGCTGTTTGATTGGCGATGGCACTATCAACAACGGGTGCATCATTAACACCATTTACAGTAATTGTTGCTGTTGCGATATCGGTATCACCGTTACCATCGCGAACTTTATAAGTAAAGCTATCTGTTGCTGTTGCACCTGCTGCTAGTGACTCAAATTTACCGTTAGGATTATAGCTAAATGTTCCATCACTATTAAGAGTCAATCTAGCACCAGAAGTCAGAGTAATTTGACTGCCGACATTTGCAGTATCGCCATTAACTTCAATTACTGTTAGGGAATCGTTTTGTGGGTGAGTATCGTTAGTTAAAACATTACCGCTAATGCTACTTTCTTCATCTGTCGTTGCAGCATCGTCGTTCGCAACGGGTGGACTATTTTCAATAGTTCCATTAATTTGATACTGCCCCAAACTACCGTAGTCAGTATAACCATCAGGATTTTCTGCAAAGGGATCGCCTTTTCCGATACCATCAATATGAATGTAATATTCACCAGCATCCAAGGTTAAATCGAAGGAGGCAGATAGAGACTCTACTGGATTTGATTCGGCTACTAATGTACCATCAGCCTTGTAAAGTCCAGCCCAGATATCTAGATTTGCTCCGCGCTCTTCTAAGTATTCAACAGTAAAGTTTCCATTATCATCGGCAACGTAAACTCTAGCACTAGGGTTAATCTCAAAAGAAACATCACCCGCACCAGTCACGAAAGAGAAGACATCAAGATCGGTATTACGTTCGATGATACCGAAAGCGCTGAGTGTGTTGGTATTGGATGCTGTAAGTTCAAATGCTGTAGCGTTAGTATTGCCGTAATCATCAAGGCGATAGTCAAAGCCATTATTACCAGTAATAACTTCTAAATCATCCTCTAAATTGTTAGCGCGATAGTATTCACCTTTACTCCACTGGGATACATTTTGATAGAAACCAGCCCCCATAATTGTTCCCCAGCCAGTACTGCCGCTACCATGTCCTTCGTAATACTCATCGCTGCCTGATGAGTCAGTAGCAACTGTACCATCATGTGCTAGCCCTAAAACATGACCAACTTCATGACTAGCAGTATCCGCAGCAAAAACTTCACCCTGATTGAAAACGAAAGTAGGTGTATCGATATCGTCATTGAAACTATTTATGAATGCAATCCCACCAGTTCCGGGAGAGATTTGAGTGTCATCATCCTGGGTTAAAACGACTCTGACACCCCATCTTCCATCACCGTTACCAGTATTGCGTAAATCTTCAATGTCAGGCTCTTCGGTAGTAATATTTACATTGAAGGGTGCAAAATCTTCAGCTACTCTTTGCCAAATGTATTGAATTTCCTCTTTTTCTGAATCACTAAAAGAGTTAACATTATTGTCTGTATCGTAAGCAGGAGATTCTATGGGCTCGCCATCATTCCACCCAGTATTTTCGGTAATATGACCATCGAAATCTAAATAGATGGTATGCTGAGCATCTGGTTTACTATGCAGTCTAAAAGTATTACCAAAATCAACAGGTGAACTTTGTGCTGCATTATTATCAGTAGTCATTAATATCTACTCCAAAAAATAATGGTTTTTGTTGTAGAAAACCCTGGGATTACGAATAGCTGATGTTACCCAAGCATTACGAAATTACAGTCCGAAAAAATCGGCTGTTAGTAAACGATCGCTCGCCTTTGAAAGTACGAGATATTAGCTTAATTACATGTGGTTATTCGTTTAAGTTGATTTAACTGTTGACAAAGCATGCGGATTCTATTTTGCGTTCAAAAATATTCTGATGCGAAAATGAGGCAGAAATGGCCGCAATTGTCTGGTGATACTGGCTAGTGCGTGACACTACAAACCCTATTACAATGTTCCTCCATTAGTCAAAGTGTCACAGGGTTCCCATTAAAAATTTTTTATAAGAAAAAATTTTTGGTTGGTTCCCCTCACAGCAACGGCAATAAAACGGGAAGAGAATCGACACCGTTTGGGCTCGTTAGTTGCACTCTGCGAGAAAGCCTCCGGCTTACATGGGGGAAACCACGCCAGTTCCTACAACGGAGGAGACCGTGCCGCAGGACTGGCTCCCCAAGATCCCACTAACTCACCGTTTTTTGCCTCCCCTACAAGGAAAATGTGCCAGTTATGTAAGTCCTATGAGGATACAAGACAAATGATACTTACCCTAAACTATAAATATGCACATTAACACCATTGTACATTTTATAAAGTCTTTATTAAGTTACAGTCTTTACCCTTTGATGTATAAATTGTATTATTTAAGATAATCAAATTTATTTTTTATCAATTAATATGTAGTAGAAAATAGTGAATATAAAATTGGGAATTATAATGATTAAATTTATTCCTTATGCAACTACAATTGGGAGACGTAAGTAGGTAGGCGTTGAAAATCGTGGTTAACACTAGGGAGTAGCAAGTAGCGAGTAGCAAGTAGCGAGTAGCGATAAGGGTTTAAGAGGATGTAAGAATGCGTCGGCATATTTTACTTCAAAATCTTAAAAGCCTAACCTCCTAGCCCCCTTTCCAGATGCGGGAATGGGGTTTCAAAGCCTCTCTCCTACAAGGAGAGAAGTACTCTACGAGAAAACGCTCCGCGTTCATGGAGAGAGGTTTGCAAGGGGAGCATCCCAATTTTGAAAAAATATTTTATCCGACACCCTATAAGGGTGCGGCTACAGAGACAAAGCCCACCTGCGTGGGCTAAGAAACCTTATAGCCCACGCAGGTGGGCTTCGTAATATTAGCCCCAGGCTTCTAGCCTGTGGGCTTTTTGCGAATTTGGGATGCTCCCTTTGCAAGTAATTTTTTTGACTTTTCAAACACCCTCTAAGAGTAATTTACATTTTTTTATATAGCGATACTTTATTTGTGCCGACTTACTTAATATGTAGTAGAAAATAGTGAATAGAGAATTGGGAATTATAATGATTAAATTTATTCCTTATGCAACTACAATTGGGAGACGTAGCAATGCTACGTCTCTACATTTATAAATTTACAAATTTTTAGATGGTAAATTCTATTTTGATAATCAAATCGTTGTAGTCTCTGTCTCCACCATTAGGTAAATCTTCAAAACCAAAGGTGTTGTCTTCTATTAAACGAATATGATCGAATTTGTCGGTGTTTGCTCCTTGATATGCAAAATATACTTCTGCATTGCTGTTGAGAGCATCATTAAAACTACCATCGACAATCATGAAGGGAGCAAATATGCTACCACCTTCAAATGTTCCGTTGAATTCTTCTCGATTGTCGGTTTGTAAAAAATCTAGGCTAGTTATCCGGTTTTGTAAAGCTGCTTGTTTGTATCTAGAATCATCAGGATTAATTATTTCGTCGTTAACTTTAATGCTGCCGTTAGCATTTTCTACTGCATAAAAACCGATTATGTTGTCGTATTCTGCATCGCGGCTTACTTCAACAGATGTGGCGATGGTACCTGTTTGGTTTCTTAAATCTATTAATTCAATGTTGTTGCTTCTCTGTAACTGTACACCTATGGTTTCCCATTTGGCATCGTCTTTAAATGGTTTGACGGGGGTGGTTTTGATATCTGAAAAACTAGCACGTAATAGCCAATTCTTATCCTCTAACAAAGAAGTAGAGAAGCTGTCTAAGTCTAAATTACCACTCGCATTGTTAGCTATCCAAGATTGGTTAGCGTTGACATCGTTATCTACAGGTATCCATGTCGGTTGGTTGTTTTGATTTTCGTATAAAGCACCGACGAAAAAGGTATTTTCTACTTGTGTGGGGTTAATAGCAATATTAGCGAAACCTTCTGTATCTGTAAGATTGGTGTCAACTTCTAATATTTTTTCGTCGCTGTCTGGTTGTTTGTCGTTGTCTTTATCTTGATAGAGAAAAACAGTGGATGGATTACCTAAGTTAGATAAACCTACAGTTAAGAAATCGATAGTTTGAGATTGGGAATCGACGGTGTAAGTATTAAATACTATTGCATCACCGTTGCCGGGGCTATAGTGTGCGTCGCGTTTTCCGTTATCTAATTGGTAAGTTTCACCATCTACGATTAAATCAAGTTTGACGTTTTCATCGTTAATGGTGACTTTCTCGGTTTTGATAGTATTATTTGCTCGAATGAATTCTACTTGATATTCTCCAGGAGATAATAAAGTTTGGTATCCACCATGCTGTAAAGTCTGAATTGAAGTACTGAAGCTAGAGTTACTAATACCGCTTATCTCAACAGTAATATCACTTAAACCTTCACCAATACTATAGAAGTCATCATTATCAAGATCGCGAAACGCCGTACCTAGCAACCAAGATGTATCGGTTGTTGCCAATTGTTGGCTGTTAGCAAAATGTTGTGTGGTGAGTAACGAACCTACATTTGTACCGAGTTCATCTTCGGGTAAAATGCCAATTCCGACTTCTCGATAATTATCCGACATAATAGCGTTACGGTGTCCGGGAGGATTTTGGATTCCATTGATATCCAAACCCCAATCGATAGCAAAAGCCCCATGAGCTTCAAAAACCGAACTTCCGTAAGCGTAGATATTTTCTGCTACCTTCGTAAAATCATAACCAGTATTGCTAATGCGATCGCCTAAACTTGCTTCCTTAGGAAATTTGTGGGATTGCTCGTCATTATCAATCATCAATTGAGTATGAGTTACAGCGGAATCATGTAATTGATTAGACCAAGCTACCGGCTGTGCGGCCTGAAGATTATCCCATTGCGATCGCAACTGAGTTAAATCTACTTTGAAAAAACTCAAAGCGCTTTGAATATCTTCGTTGGTAGAATTAATTAAGAGATTATATTCAGCATCCGGATTAGTTCTCATCCGGTTAATTAATTCGAGCATATACTGCTCTTTTGCACTTGGATTAGCCATTATTACTGCCTATAAAGGAACACGTTTTTAATTAACAAAACGGACATCAGCAGATTTTGGCACCCAGATAAATATTGTTGATTTTCAGATTTTTTTGATCTAGAGGGAGAAAATACAAAATATGAAAGGTAACATTTATAAGTTACAAGAAAAACTAATAACTAACAGCTAATTATTCTTTTGTTTTTTGGTAAACATACTTAATTGATTTATTCGGCTAAAATCCTGATAGATTAATTGCGGACTGTAAGGATTTTTCTACAGTATAAAGGTAATTTTTCTGAGGGCTTTGAATTTGTAGGATGGGTTTTCTCGTCCTACAATTACTTAGGTAAATAAACTGTATTTTATATTCTTTATTTACTAATATTTATGCTTTTTTAAATATAGTAGTTTTATCTTAAGCAATAACCTAGGTAATCTGGCTACTTTTTTTTATATTAAATAAAAATGTAGAGACGTAGCAGTGCTACGTCTCCTTTCATTTGGATTAGAACTTACATCTTGCACCATTCTCAACAACTGCCGTATTATTAAATTCCAAGGCTAAGTGGGTGTGCAAAATTATTTGTGTCATTGCGAGCGACAGCGAAGCAATCTCAAAGTCTTGCGATTGCTTCGTTTCACTTCGTTCAACTCGCAATGACAAATGCACAATTAATTTTGCCTAAGTACTTAATATACCGGCGTAGGTTAAAACGCACTACAAGCCAAACCCAGTCTGCCGCAATCAGACGAAGGTGTTCTCGCGGGGGGAATTTATTCCAAGGCGTTTATTAACAATGGTGCTGTTCGGTGAGCCTCCGATGAAGGTTAAAGGTTAAAAGTCAAAGGTCAAAGGTGTTAAAATCCTTCACAACAAATGAAACTAACCCATTTTTTTTACTTTGGCTAAAAGCTTTACTGTATAAGGATTTTAAAATGTGTTAGTTAGAAGTTAGAACCAATAAATACAGAATCAGGACTTACGCATTCAGCAAAGCTGCGGTTCATCGCAACCAAAAAGTAGGCATTCAAAACTCTAAGATCCCCCCAACCCCCCTTAAAAAGGGGGGCTTTGCGTAAACGCTAAGAATAATTAATTCTAATTGCTTTGCAATAGCATAAAACATCCTCTGTGATACCTTCGTCATTAGACGTAACCTAGGCTAGACGGTGCTACTACAAAGATTTAATATCAGGTGCTAAATTCTATTTTTAGGGTGATATCGTTGAAGTCTTGGTCACCACCATCAACTAAATCTTCAAATTTGAAGGTGTTATCCTCAAATATGATATGGTCAAAATTTCCGCTGTCGGTGTTAGCTCCCATGTAGGAGAAGTAAACACCTTCTACGGTATCTATATTATTTTGAGCTTGTGCTAAAGTTCCGTCGGCAACAATGGCAATTCCGAAGAGACTTCCACCTGCAACACTAATGTTTTTGGTAATGGCTTCGCCGTCGGTGTCTTCGGGAGCGCTCATTTCGGTTGAGGTGACAACTGCATTTAATGCGGCTTGCAGATAATTTGCTGAATCGGTAGAAATTGTTTCGTTACCAACAATGATTCCACCCTCTGCGTTATCAATTTCGTATAGGTAAACGTTGTTGTCGTATTGTGCTTCTCTTTCGATTGTAACTGTTGCTGTTACGGCTTGATTTGCGTATGCTCTAAGATCGATTAATTCTATTTCATTTTCGTCTGCATCTTTGTTACTGGTGTCGATGGGGTTGATGTTTTGCGAGGTTATTTCTTGGGTATCGCGGGGATTATAGCTTTCAGTGTCAACGATCAGAGGATTTTCAAATGAAGATGCTACTTGCTCCCAATCAACGAATTTAAAGTTGGTGCTGGCATTTTCTAACTCTTCTTCGTTTTCTACCACAAATTGGGGGTCGTTTGCTCCGTCTTGTACTACTAATAATCCGTTAGGAAATTCCGTACCTAAACCAACGTTAATTACATCTATGCCATCGGTTTCGTTAACTCCATCGATATCGCCGTTTTCACCGATAACAAAACTACCCAAGTATTCGTTTGTACCTTCTCGATCGAATACTGCATAGCTGCTATCTCCTTGAGAAGAAGCAATTAAGTAACCATTTCCTTCCTCACCGTAATATATTGATAAACCTTCGACATCGGGAACTAAGGGAGAAGTGTTGGTATCTGCAAATTGAAGTTCGGGTGTTTCGTCAGCTAAACCCTGAGCAATTAATTCATAAGCAGCAGCAGTCGGATGGAATTCATCCCACCAGAAATATTCGTCGGGGTTGGGTACGACGGCTCCGGTAGCTGTATTTAAAGCAGGTGTCTCAACGTTCGTTAACCCAAAGTCACTGGGATTTGCTAGAATTTCGGCAATTTCGGACGCAGTATCTAACTCAATAATATTTATTTCTAGCTCCAGTTCTAATTCGTCTAATTCGGTATCGAGTAAGGTGTTAAATTGAGTTGATGCAGTATTTAATTCATTGTTAATTCCAGTGGCGTTAGCAAAAGGCAGGGTACCCAAATCTGCAAGGTTTGAAATTATAAAGTTTTCCGCACCAGCGTCGGCTAAGGCGGTAATATTTTCTGTTAATCCTTGTAAAGCGCTTTCTACTGAATCTATATTTTCTGCTGTTGTTTCTTCGTTTATATCTGGGAAAAAGTTATTTGAACCTGCTGCGATAAAGAAAACATCAGTTGCACTTGGCTCATTTGTAGCGAGGTATAATTTAATTTGTTCGCCGACATTGGGTGCGCCTTCATCGGAAAGCCCAGAGCCGGTTTCAGCGGTTCCGAATGCATAATTATTTCCACCAGCTTCCGAAGGAGTCGAAGCTGATAAACCCAACTGTTCGGCAATGATTTCGGGTACTAATTCTCCGTTGGATAAGCGTCCGTTGTCGTAAGGTGGAGATGGTGGAAATGTTTCAAATGATGGATTTGCTTGAGTCGTAAGGAATAAGTTACCAACATCTGCAAGGCTATCGCCGAAGGTAATAAAGTCTGTAAAGGGAGTTTTTTGTAAATCGGTTTTTTCCTGGGAAGCTTGCACTACCGTAAAATCACTATCACCTTCTGGTGCTGCGGAGAACTTTAATATACCCGCATCCTCTTCCATTGCTACGTAAAGAAAACCTAATTGCTGGTCTACAACTAAACCATTCGCTTGTGCGTCTTCTGCTTCTCCATCTTCTGGTATGGGTAATTCTATAGTGCGGACAACTTCAGCTTCTATCAACTGTTCGTCAGCGGGACCTAATTTAGAAGTTAATTCAAGCTGAGCAACTTTATTACCGTCTGCTTGGGTAACAAATACATAAGATTTACCATCATCGGGATTGGTATAAGTTGCTAAACCGTAAGCAGTTGCTTCACCATCGTCTTCACCAAAAATTGAAAAGTCTGGATTATCTAATTGTGGTGTAAGAAACTTTTGAAGTTGACCGTTTTCTGAAATACTAAAGATAGCTAAACTATCGTTGGCTCGATCCGAGGCGTTAAGCGAAGCTCTACCGAAGGTAATCGCCAAATCAACTTTCGATTCCGCACCAACTATCATCGATGCTAGAGGAAAGTCGTAGATAATATCGACGTTGTTGTAACGCTGTTCCCCAAATTCTGCCGGTGCAATTATCTGCTGAGTTTCTCCTTGTAAATTAAAGGTTGCTAAACCACCATCTTTCAAAGTGCCGATAACAATACTTTCACCAGAATTATTGGGATTTACCCAAATTGCAGAATCGTCAGCATCACCAGGAATTGCATTTTGGGCATCTTCAACGTTAACAACATCCGCAGTTTCCAGTTTAGGAAGTACTTCCGGAATAGTTTCAAAAGTTGTTTCTCCTAAGGAGGAAACCGTTGTAACACTATTGGGATTTTGATTAGTCATATCTACTTTTAATACTGTATTTTTTTGTACTAAGTAATAAACGGAACTAGTGAAGGGGAAGTCACATATTAGTTTTCAGATAGGTACTTCCTAAGCCGATGGGACTATAAACCATTTTCTTTGTTTTCCTTTGCCTTTAATAATTTGGTTGTATTCGTGCCAATAATGGCAGTTTTTGCGAGCTTCTGATTGTTGCCTACAACAATGCTTTATAGTACGTATTCTGATATAGGTGAAGCTTTTACTAACTTATTCAGTTGAACTTAAATTTTTATCCTGTTGAGTTCAGTCATTTGGATAATTTCCTTACTGATGAAACTGCTGCTCAAGGGGAGCATCCCAAATTCGCAAAAAGCCCGCAGGCTAGAAGCCTGGGGCTAATATTACAAAGCCTACCTGCGTAGGCTTTGTTTATGTAGCCGCACCCATGAGCGGGTGTCGAGTAAAATTTTTGTTCA
>ERZ1740052.362-NODE-362-length-15753-cov-11.112180_pt1 | contig 15753 bp, 7 predicted proteins | sample MGYA00581750_ERZ1740052 | MGnify/ENA primary metagenome ERZ1740052 (study PRJEB43018, sample SAMN04849743) | marine metagenome | isolation source: floating plastic debris | place: Pacific Ocean | collected 2008-08-30 | study: EMG produced TPA metagenomics assembly...
GATATGTAGCCAAACCCTACGTTGAAGATATTGCTGCTTTGCTCAAAGATGAAAAGGTTGACTTATCTGCTCGCAGTGATTTATTAGAGGCTTTAGGAAAAATTGAAAAGCTAAGCTTCGACCAAATTCCAATAATTTTAAATTTTTTCTATTACCCAAAGGAATCAAACTTAGACGGATGGCGCTTCCAAACCTATTTCCTCGCTGGTGGCACCGAAGAAGTTAAAACCCTACTAAAATGGCTTGCACATTACGACGACAGCAAAATCCCCACCAAACTCACCCACAAAGAAGCCAAAAAAACCTTACAACTCTTCGCTAAAATCTGGCAACCAAGCCAAGATTTAAGATTACGAAAAGACTTAGCTGATAAAATCGTTCGAGTTACCAAACTCGTTTCCTGGCAACCCCAAGACATCGTTTTACTACAAACCCATTACAACAACCTAAAAAACGCTGGATACAATGAAGCTGATTCCATAGAATCGGTAATCATTCAACTCAAAGGCTGGCGTTGGTTTTTCAATTTCAGAAATATCATCTTAATTCACGCTGCTTTCTGGCTGTTACTCATCTTCGCTTATCCGAAATCCCCCCAAATCCAAGCTATATTTTTCTGGAATCCTTGGGTAAGAAAAATTTTCGGGATGGGTTACGTGGGCTTTCTCCTTACCTGGGTTCCTTTCCTACGTCGCAAATTATTTCAACCATTTAAACCTTCCTTGCTCGCGGATGCTCAATTAGATAACTTTGCCGAAAAATCCTACTTTTCATCATCAAGAATCGTCAAAAATCGAGATTCAAAACAATTTCTCACAATCACTCAAGCAATACCAAATATCAAAGGACAAACTGTTTTAATTGGTGATTCCGGCTTAGGAAAATCAATGTTTCTGCGACATCTAACCAAAATTTCCCAACGAACAGTAGTATATTTACCTGCTAGTAAATGCGAAAAAGGTGTAATTGCAGCCATTCAAGCAAAACTCCACGGGCAAGCACAAGACGAGCGATTCTTGAAAAACTTGATTTATAGCGGCGCGATTGATATTTGTATCGATGGATTAAATGAAGTTACAGCAGATACTAGGTCATTAATTAAACAGTTTGTCGAAAGCTATTTCCGGGGTAATATCATCATGACTACTCAACCCTTGGAATGGGAACCCCCGACGACAGCTAAAATATTTTATTTAAAACCATTACAAGAAAAGCAAATAGAAGAATTTTTAATTTCTCGCCAGTTAGACAACGGTGAAGATATTACCGTAAAAGGTGCTGAATACGAAAAAGCCTGCAAAAAATATCTCAAACAAGCTTTCCATAATAAACAACCACAAGAAGAATTAGACGCAATCGAACGGGTACTTTCTAATCCAATGGATTTAACCTTGGTTGCTCAAATGCTATCGCAAGGCAAACAACCTGATTTATTCTGCTTGCAAGAGCAGCAATATAATTTAATGGCTGCTGAATATAAACAAGAATGGGGACATTCATTTCCATTGAAAAAGTTCTCATCATCGGTATATGAAATGCGATTGAATGACGGTACAACTTTGGATGCGGAAGAATATCATCAAGAATTACTTAGTTTGGAAGACGAAAAATATAAAATGGTTATCAGCCGTCAGTGGCAAAATAAAAACGGCGAAGCGATGCAAGAATGGTACTTCCGTCACGATAAAATCATGGATTTCTTCTTAGTACAAAACTTTCTTGGTGACAGCGATGAAATCCAAATCAGGTTAAACCAACATATAGGAGATCCACGTTTTCGCGGAGTTTATTTTTTATTAGCAAACTTGTTAAAACCAGATGCAGCATTTCAGCTACGAGAGACTTTAATTTTATATGCTGCGAACACTAATGACCATACAGTGAGCGATACTTTTGTAAAATTGTTGCATTCTAGAGTTGCTTCTTTGAAGAATGTATCGCAGGGAAGTTATTAAATAATTATTCATCTGTATTTTATCTCTTTTCCATTTGTATCGTCTTTATCTACCCCTCTGAATACTATCAATTGCATTTTCGTAAAGAGCTACTTCCGACTTATTCGGATTCCGACGACGTTCGTATTCAATAAGCCTTTTCAAAGCAGCTTCATCGCCATGAACGAGTTGCAATAATTTTGTTCTCTTTATATCTAATTCGCTATTTAATTTTCGTTTAAAATCATCACGAAGCTCTTTTACATATCGATTTGCCATCTTGTATTCAGCATCAGTTAAATAACCCAAACGATGTCCGGGGCGATATTCATTTTGCGCTGATTCTCGCTTGTATCCAGCCAGAAAAATTTCACCAAAACCGCAAACGAACATACATAAATCTGTATAGCGTTCGTTAACTAAAAAATCACGATAGCGAATTCCAGAATTTTCTAAAATGTAGTGACAAGCTTCATGAGCTAAAATAGCTTGTGCTGCTAATTTATCATCAAAGAAATCCGGACTAAGTTTGATTGTTACCCATCCTTCTTCATCAACTTCAAATCTACCTGCTGCAAAAGGTGTTGATTCTACAACTGTCCGTGGAACCATCCGAGGAACAGAAAATTCTGGTGTAACTCGTCTTGCATGAGTTAATAACTTTTCGATAACTTGAGCAGGTGTAATCTCATTTATTAAATCGCTTGAATTAATAGAAAACTTTGAATACCATTGGGTTTCATCTTTAGCCCAACCACTTTTAACAAGTTCTTTTAACTGCGATTTTAATTCGTTGAAATCTCTATTATCTGTAATAGAAGTAGAAGATGATGGATATTTCTGGAAGGGTTGTAAAGGTGTCCCTAAATTGGAGGTACGTTTACGCTTTCGCCAATATATCCAGATTCCTATTAATAGCAAAATAGCTAAAATTATCCAAATTATTTCCATCATAAATTATTATAAATAAACGATTGCTGTACCCAAAAAGCTCTAAGTTATAAATTCCACTTAATACTGAATATCAAAAAACAATTTGAGAATTATTCCTATCCCACTTTCTCTTTTCTTCTTTCCTCTGCGCCCTCAGCGTCTCTGCGGTTTTTTAACCCGAAATCTCTCCCTGCAATCGACGCAATAAATTAACCGGAATTGCATAAAATGACTTCTCGCTACCCAATCCTTGCTTTCTTTCCATGGAAAAAGTTAATAAACCAATAACTTCGCCAAATGGATTTAAAATTGGAGCGCCGCTAATGCCTCCTTGTAAGGGAATGCTGACTTCTAATACTCTTTCCGAACAAAGTTGGCTGAAACGAATACGATTAACTAAACCTTTGTTGCAGTAAAGATTCTCGGTAAATTCTCCACTTTCAGGAGCGGGAAAGCCAATTGTCATGATGCGCTCTCCAACTTCTACTAATTCTGAAAATCCCAAGCGCAAGGGTTTTAATGATGTAGTAGATTCTGGTTCGATTTGCAAAATAGCTACGTCATCTACTCCCCAACTGGGTAAGTGAATTGATTTGACTCGTAAATTTCCTTCTGTGGTAATTATATTGATGTCTTCTGGTGCAACGCAGTTATTAGTAATATCGTTAATAACTACATGTCGATTGGTAGCGATGTAATTTGAACCGATAGCAAAACCACTACCGCTAGCAATTCCACTACTGAGATTTACCTGTATTAAAACTACTGAGAAACTAAAAATTCGGACGGCATGATTAAGGTTTTCAAAGTCTGGGTTATGAATTTCAAGTGTTGAACTATGTTCGAGCAGCAATGCTGTATAAGCTTCTCTTTGGCGGTTATGAGCTAAAATTTCTAAACCAAGTTCTACTTGATTTGTAGCTAATGGTGAATCAAATCTTTGAAACTGAGCCAGAGCTTCTGAATAACGTTGTAGGGTAATAAAATGTTGGGCTAATTCTTCAGCATTACCTGTAAAGTTGAGCGGTAGGTTCTCAATTGTACTCAGCCATTTTTGATAATTCGCGGCAATATCTGTTACATCTATTTTGGCATCTTCGGCGCGTTGTAACAGCGGATTTCCTGACTCAAACAAGCTTCCTACTTCAGTTTCAATTTGCAGCGCTCGCCAATCTAAGCTGCCATAATTATTTAACCACAGATTAATACTCCGGCTTAAAGTACCCCATTTATCGAGTGCTAATCTAGTTTTTTCTTCTACTTCAAATTTATCGCGATATATTTCAAATAAAGTATTGTTATCTGTTGCTGTTGGTAAATGGCGTTCCCGATTTTGCTCGTATAGCTGAATTCGATTTTGAAAGCGGGTTGATAAATTGAGAATGTCGATTTTCTCAACTTCAGTTGCGTTTGCTTTCAATTTTTCTGCAAGTTTTTTGAGATTATTCAGCGTTACTTGATAGAATTGTGAATCTTTGAATTTAGTTTGCAGCGCAGTCATTTGAGCGGGAGTCAGCAAATGTGAATCGGCTATGGTAATACTCTGCTGATTTCCGGTAGATGCATCGCTAGCGGTAACGGTTAACAAACAATTAGAATCAATATCGAATTTGACATCAACTTGAGGTACACCAGCTTTTGCTATGGGGATTCCTTGGAGAATAAATTCACCAATTTTAAAATTTTCCTCGGGTACTGATGATTCTCCTTGAAATATCTTAATTCTAATTGTAGTTTGTCCATCTTCTACAGTTGTGTAGCGCTGGGTTCGATCGCTAGGAATTGTGGTATGTCTGGGAATAATCGAATCAAATTTAAATTCACCTGGTGCAACGTAACATTCTATTCCCAAACTGAAAGGTACCACATCGAGCAACAGCTTCTCTTTGACTTCACCCATGAGGATTGCAGCTTGTAAGGCAGCACCACGAGCGACAACTGTCAAGGGGTCGTAAGCAGAATCTGGTTTTAATTTAAATACTTCTTCTAGAGTGCGGGGTACTGCTGGCATTAATGCACCACCACCAATGAGTAAAACGCGACTGGGTTTTTGCTGAATTTTGAGGCAGGTTGTACGAATTTGTTGCAGCCAGGAAGATGCTAAATTTTCTAGCTCATCTCGCGTTAAAGATAATTGAATCGTGCGATTATTAATTAAATAAGGTAAGTCAATTGTCCATTGGCTTTGGGAAGAAAGTTCAATTTTGAGTTCTTCACAAGCTTGACGTAAACGGGTTGCGGCTTGACTGTTGCGAGGAATTTCTTCTTTGGTATCGGCTTTAATAATTTCGCTGAAGTGGGTATATATAATTTCGTCTAAATCAGCACTACCTAAAGCGTTATCGCCTTCAATTTCCTGTACTTCAAATACACCATCTCCGGCTTGAATAATAGAAAGATCGAAAGTTCCGGCTCCTAAGTCGGCGACCAAAATTGTTTCCGATTTACTTTCCTGGATGCGTTGAGCAAGGCAAGCTGCCGTCGGTTCGTGGATTAATCTGAGAACGCGGATATCTGCTAGAGTTCCGGCAGTTTTAGTTGCTTGTTTCTGAGCTTCGTTAAAGTATGCGGGAACCGTGATGACAATATTGCTCAGGGGAATTACTGGCTGAAGCTGTTCGATAAATTCATTTACCCAATCAATTGGTGGAGTAGAACCCATTGTCTTAGCTGCAAGTGTAGAAACTTCAGCAGCAATCTTTTTCTGGAGGTATTCCCTAGCAAATTCACGAGCAAAGTTAATAATCCGGGCTGAAATTTCTTCCGCTCGAAATTCAACACCACCTGCTTTGAATTTGCGATTGGTTCCCATCTCACGTTTGGCTTTGGTGATGATAGCGCGAGGAGATTTACCCAGTAATTCCGGAATTGATACTCCAACTAGTTCCTTTCCCGAACTATCTATAGCGAATACCGAAGGAATTTGTCTTTGTCTTCCCCGCTCAACCACTTCCGGTTGCCACTGGTTGAGATTATAAAGACTGACTACGCTGTTAGTAGTACCCAAATCCAAGCCAATTGCATTAATATAGTCAGCTAAAACTTGCCGAGTTGCAGTTTTAACCCATGCATCAGCCTGCTGTTCAAATCGACTGCGATTAAGTACCTCAATAGCAGGAAGTTCGTTGGCAGCCATATCCAGCCATTTTTTCCCTACTAAACCCTGCTCAGCTAAATCTTTTATCCTTCGCCAAAATCGGGCTTTTTGCTCCGCAGATTGTCCAGGTTTAAAAGCTTGTGCGGCACATAATTCCGCTAGCTGCTCAACTCTACCAGCTTGTGTAAGTAAATCTTGGAAGCGACTATCAAAAACAACTTCTTCATCATTCAGTTTTTGTTTGTGTAACTCCGCAGCCCGTAAAAACTCACCAGCATTTTCATAAAGAGCGATCGCCTTATCAGTATCTTGCAACTTTTCGTAAAGCGAAGCAGCCATATAAAAGTCGCCACCTTGTTCGAGCAACTGCGCTTTTTTTCTGGGTTCCACACCATCATCAGCAGAATCCAAAGCAACCAAAGCTTGCCCAAACGCATTCGCTTTCTCAAACAGCACCGAAGCACCAAAATAATCTTCAGCTTTTTCCGCTTGTAATCCAGCTTCGAGATAATTTCCCGCAGCTTCTTCCATAAGACTCCAGCGTTTAAACAAATCCGTATTTGATTGCGATTCGTTGTTGTGTAACTCAGCTTCAAAAGCAGAGCGAGCAGTTTTCACAGCTTCCGATAAAAGACGCTCGGTACGCTCAACTTCAGCAGTTTGAGATTTTTCCTGCCATGCTTCTGCTACGGTTTTCAATAAATTAACAGCTTTTATGTATTCTCCGTCTTCGATATGTTGTCTAACAGTAGAATCTAACTGACTGCGAATATCTTGAATCCACTCCGGATTGATATTCGGACGACATTCGATCGCAAGTGCTAATTCACCAAGTTTTTGATAGCAATCGCTAGCACCTTCCAAGTTACCTGCTTTTTGAAAGTTTTCTACAGCATCTATATAATTACCTTCCCGATAAAAACTTTCAGCCACTTTCATAGAAGCTTGAGCTATAGCACTTTCATCACCCAACCGATTTGATAGCGCAAGAGTACGTAAAGCGATTTCCTTACCCGAAAGATGCATCAGATAATTAATTGCACTACGGTAATCCTTATTTTCCTCCGCTATATCCGCAGCTTCAATATAACGTTCGAGAATCCCGTAAACCTGATGATTGTGAGGAACTTCACCTGACTTTAACTGCTCAAAAAAGCCTTTCCAAGCATCAACTAATTCAAAATTATGATTTTCTAAAAAAGTATTAATAATTTGCGAAAGTTCTTCCCCAGTAAGATAACCTTCCTGATGACGAGATAATAATTTAGCTAATAAAAAATTGCCTTCCCCAACTCTTGCCACCTGCAAACATATTTCTTGCTGAACTTGCTGTATTGACGAAGATTCGTTCAATCTTCGCGAAAGTCGCCATGCAGCATCAATATTGTGGTTATTTTGTGGTTTTGCCTCTAATAAAAATGAAATTGCTTGTCCTACATCAGAGCTACCACTCGGATTTCCTTCTCCCAAAAGCGAATCAAATTTGAGAATAACTTGAGTTAGTTGATGCGAATCGCATTTTCTCGCCAGCGACAAAGCCTTAGTATAACTCTGCCAAGCCTGCTCTTTTTTCTGGGGAGTCTCTAATTGCTGCTGTAAAGTTTTACAAATTCTTGCTAACTGCCTTGATGGCTCCCTCAATCCCTGTAACTTTCTTACCAACCTAAGTAACGGTGCAGACAAAACCCGCGATAACTTCTTTAAACTCAGGAGCCAATTAGACATTTTCTTTTAACAAATTATTTAAATAATCTGGTACACAAAGCTTACTAAAAGTTACTCACTTTAATCAAAACTTTTTATTCTTATCTACATATATATTTACAATTAGGCTGTTAAATTCGTAAAAAATAAGCACAACTATTTATTCTTAACTCAGCATTTGTAGGGTGCGTTACCGCGCGGCGTAACGCACCATCCGACCTCTACTTTTGGTGCGTTACGGTTTCAACCTAACGCACCAAAAGTATTTCATATCCTAATGTTCTCACAGGTACGCTGCTAACATTCAATAATATTCTGTGAAGCTTAAATATTTTTAAATGTTAATTACTAAAAATTTATACAATATAAATTATTTCAAAGTATTTCCCAACCATACTTTGATTTATACTCATCCACTTTTATACAAGGTTGAACGCCCAGCAAATTCGCTATTATAGCCAATAGCATATACAAAAATCGTTTTCCGAAAACTGCTGATAGCAATCCACAAACTATAGGCACCGATGCAAAGATACTAATATTTGTCACGCTGCAATTTATGCTGCTCAAGGTTAAGAATGCGCCATACAAAAGGCAAATAATTAACACAATTAAACCAAGTAAGTAAGTCGGCACAAATAAACCGAGCTATGTAACAAGATGTAAATTACCCTCAAACCCTTATTGCTACTTGCTACTTGCTACTCTCTTGCCCTAATTACGATTTTCAACGCCCACCTACTTACCACACCGCCTAAAATACCAGAGGCAATGTTACTAAAAGTTTGTTGTTGAGGGCTGTTATCGTTAAATGTCATATTTACAAGCCTTTAGGAACGCGTATGCGTATTGTATCGAATCCGATCGATTGCCGTTTAACTACTCCCTACTCTTTATCTACAACAGCACTTTGGATACAGCTTTGTTCAGCTTCATATTTTTAAGGAAGTAGGGAGAGGGAAATAAGGAAAATAGGGAGTAGGAGAAAAATCCAATTACCAACTACCAATTATCAATTACCAATTCCCCATGCCCAATCCCCAATTCCCAATCCCCTATTTTTTATTCTTGCTTCTCAAAACTTTTTCCAATCAATTCATAGATTTCTTTGAGATGCTCCACTTCCAAGGAAGCGATTAACTCTTCGGCAACCTTCTTGGGATTGCCACGGGGAACAGTTAACCATAGAGGTTCATTAATTCCACCAGATGGCATTTTTTCCGCCCACTCTTGTGATTGTTTTCTTCCTTCATCTGTAACCTGGTAAATACCTCTTTTTGCTTCAGGGGCGGCTTCAATCCAACCTAAATCCAACCAGCGCTTTTTCCACTTATACGCATTCTTTATATGAATGTTTAATATTTTTGCGATTTGATGCACGCTAATCGAATTGCTATCTTCGCAATCTTGAATAACTTTGGAGAATCTTTGCAAATATTGCTCTATATCTCCCCAGCTTCTGCTTTTTTCTTCTTCTACTTCAACAATTTTGTCTTGAATCAATTCTAAATCCTTTAACATTTTCTCGATGATTTCTGAAGAAGAACCTAGTCCCCAAGGTTGTTTCGCTTTACAAAATTCTGCATATGAGGAAAAAGTTTCGCCATTTTCATCTGTTAGCTGACTATATCCCGAATGTTCTTCTATTCCAGATAGCCAACTTCGTAACTGATTAACATTGCTGCCACTATCATTTAAAAGAGACTGTATTTGCAATCGCACTGCGATCGCCCAAGACTGAGAACCGGTCGGCGCTGCTAAATCACCAGGTTCGTCAAGCGTCAATGTGTTTACCTTGGAAGTATTTGCGTCCACATGCACTCCAGAAATCATCAAACTCCTAAACTACTTACATTATCAAATTTTTTTACCTATAACTCATTATCCCCTAAATATTGCCAAGATAATTTCTAAATAAATTTTATTTTAGTAATATAGTACTACTATGTCCGCTGTAGTAAATTACTTTTATCTTATTTATTGCTACATCACGTCGAAGCGTGCTAATCATCAAGTAGTAGCACGATTAGCGCAACAATACCATGCGTAAATAAGTATACTCGTGACCTGCTCTCCTTGCAGGGAAGGTGGGTAGGAGTTAGCTTTGCAATCTTTAGAGTTCAAGTAAAATAGAATACTTATAGATCCATCCTAAAGAAGTATATAGCGGTTTTCAGTTAGATGGAATACAGATTGACCTCACCCCTCTCCTTCCACCCCTCTCCTGGCGGAAGGAGAGGGGAAGGGGGTGAGGTTTCGGGTGTATTGTACTCAACCGAAAACTGCTATATCTTCTGTAGAAGCTTGTCTCACATCTTGCAGCAGTTTCAGAAACCCGGTTTCTCTAAAGTGAAAACATTATTCTTTCGTTGATTAACCGACAAGAAACCGGGTTTCTCTTCACTTATTGAGAATGGTGCAAGATATCAGTTGTCTAACTTTCCTGGATACAACAAGGCTTTGATGTTTAAATGTGGGAAATTAAAAAGACTCAAAACCTTGCTCAAATTAATATTTTCACCCTTTAAATTGATAGAAATTCCCGATGCCATTGTTGAGCGACTTTATCCCAACCAAATGAATCTTTAAGAGCTAATGCTTCCTGTCTCAAAGACTCTTGTTTTTCTGGATTTTTGAGTAAATCAATTACAGCTTCAACAAAAGCATTATTTATTTGTTCATCACCAGCATATCCCTTAATTCTCACACCAGATTGAACTGTTTCATCTAAGCCAGCAGAGGATATTTCAAGCGATACTGCCTATGCTTGAAAGAATCTCCCTTCTTCATGAACTCTTTCATCTAAGTCATCCATTTCTTTATAAAGATGCGCCGAATTAAGCCCCTAAAGAGGGGCTTTGTTTGGTTAGCCCCACCATAGCGAGAGTGAGGGCGTTTAGCGCAGCCTCATACAGAATTGGTATCAGCATAAGTTGTTAACGAATTAAATAGACATCGCAGGAATTGAAAAAAACCCCTCTCCATGAACGCGGAGCGTTTTCTCGTAGAGTACCTCTCCCCCACAGGGAGAGAGGCTTTAAAACCCCACTTCCCTGATAGGGAAGGGGGGTAGGGGGGTTAGGTGTGCAACTATGATAAATATTTTCCGGAGATGTCTAATATTAAAAACTTCCCCAGCGGCATCAAATAAAGATTTAGTACGGTTTGGGTTAAATAAGCTTAACTTTATAATTATGATAGGTCAAATAAGGTTTTAATTTTTGGCAAGTTTTATCATATTTTCTTTCTACCTCTGGTAGTAACTTTAAAGGACGTGGTTTAATTAATTGTTCATAATTTAAACTTGCTATTGGTTCTAATTTTAAGAATCCTAAAATTTCAAGAATAGTTGCCTCGGGAGAATTACATAGGTCTTCATATTTAACAGATGTGTAATCTACTTTTGGTAATAAGTCAACATTCTCTAAAAAGTAGGTAGTCGATTTCACAGCCTGTCCAGTAACTCTACGCAATCCCAAATCAAAATACTTTGAATACAATAGCCCGAATAAATAGCGTTGCACAGGATTGTTGAATATCTGCTTGTATCGCTGACCAATTAGAGCAGTATAGGGATTCCAGGAAGCAAGCAAAGTGCGTAAAGCTTTTAATTTAGAATTAATTACATGAATTGGGTGGCGGTGAATAAAGATGAACTTTGCGTTGGGAACAACGCTCTTGACATACATAAATTGGGCAAAATCCCACGGATTCTTCAGCAACAAAGGTTTATCTAGCTCTGATACAAATTGAATCTTGCGGCATAATTGTTGAAAAATAGGTGCATTCTTAGGAGTAATGCATGACTCATCTCCAGCAACATTCTTAAGGATAAACCCATACTCTTCAGGTAAATCTGGAGTGGCCGCTACTTTGTCAATAGTGCGGTCGCTTATCTCCAAAGATTTAAAAAGTTCCTCTAATTCGTGAATAGCTTGATTCTCAGTTTCGTTAATATGATTAGACAAAATTTCATCATATTTGATGATGTGATAAGCCCTAACAAAGTTAAAGCAACCTGTCGCCACCAATGTTTTGTATAACAAAGTTGTCCCCGAGCGATGATCTCCCATAATAAAAATGGGATTAAAATCTACTTTCGCTAGCAAATCGAGGTATGGTTTATCAAAACCGGAATTATTATTTGTAGATTGCATATTCTCTATTGGGCTTATTTCTATCGAAAATATCAGTTGTTATCCTTGGTAAAATTATTTTGATAAATTACCTGATGGGTCTTCAATTGGGCGTTGCTGAATTCGGGTATGAATTTACATTTTGAGACGTAGCAGTGCTACGTCTTTACACGAGTTTCGGTTATCGAAAAAAATTAATTCATACTTTAAATCAGCAACGCCTTCAATTGCTATGTTTAAGCCAAAACCGGCTTACCAGTAGATACCGCTTGCTCGATAATATCGGCAGCCCGAGTCACTCCACCAGCTTGTTTAATCCCTTCTTGCAACCGCAAAGCATTTTTTTTGTAAGAATCTTCCGTTAACACCTGCTTAACAGCCTGATGCAAATTTTCTACGCTCAATTTCTTTAAAGGTACAAGCTCACCCGCACCAGTCCAAACTATCCTTGCGGCAATTCCTGGTTGATCGTTAGCAACCGGAATTGCCACCATAGGCACTCCATTAGTTAAACTTTCTAAAACGGTATTCATCCCTCCATGAGTAATAACTAGAGCTGCTTTTTGCAAAATTTCTAGTTGAGGTGCATAGCTCACAACCAATGGATTTCCCGGTAATTTTGGTAGCGATTCTGGAGTAGCAGAGCCCCCAAGAGTAATAACTAGTTGAGCATCTAATCCCTCACAGGCTGAAGCGATTTTTTCAAATACATCAATCAAACGATTTTGCAAAGTTCCCATCGAAGCGTAAATCAGGGGTTGTGCGGTTAACTTCTCCCAAGGAAAAGCAACTGGTTCTCGACTAGCTGAATAATGATAAGGACCTGTAAAATGAAACCACTTCGGCAATGTCTTCCTGGGGTATTCTAATTCAGCCGGTTGATGACTAATTTGAACTAGTGGAGAATAGAGACTGTTCACACTAGAATTCAAGGGTAAATTAAATTTCTGACGATACTCCATCAGCACATCATATCTGGGTTTAACAACCCGATTGAGTATCTGATAACCCAGCTTATTGCGTAAACGTCCTTTCCAGTTAGGGTTATACTCCCACGTAGTACTAAAAGGAGGAATGTCAGGGTCTCTATTTAGTACTACAGCACTACATACTGTAATAAATGGAATGCCAATAAATTCAGCTACTGTCCCTCCTTCCGAACAAGTTTGATCTACTAAGAGTACTTCTATACCAGCTTCTTTGATTACTTCCGGAGCATCTCTAAGGACGCTTGTTGCCGTTTTTTTAAATAGTTCTATAGTGTATTTTAATGCAGCTAAACCACTGAGTTTACCTAGCTCTACAAAGCGTTCTTTTAGACTTCCTAAAGGAAATATATCCTCACCAATTGCTTTAAATTCCAATCCTGCTGCAATGGCTTTCTTTTGTCCATCTGGTGATGCAATTAAAGTTACCCTATGACCTCGATTAAGCAGTTCTTTTCCTAAAGGAAGGAAAGTATTAAGGTGTCCGGATTCAGCAGGGCAGATGATACCAAAATGAGTCATTCATTTTATCTCCACATAAAATTTTTCGCTAACTCAGCTTGCCAAAAGGTAAACTTAACTAAAATTGTTGATTTATCTTTGGATAATTTTGTATGATTTTTTGGTATTTGATCGGCATTCCAAAGTTAGTATCTCACAAGATGGCCTTTGTAAACCTGCTAAGGCCTTATCCTAAAGTCTAATATTTTTCAACATAATTTTATAATTTAGCTAGCTAACTATAGCCAATTCCAGTCTCATTTAATACACTATTACCTCAACCTGCCCTATCGCACTTCTTGCACCAGTATCAGAAACCCGGTTTCTTTTCGATTTCACAACCAGATATTCATACTTTTACAACAAGAAACCGGGTTTCTTTGAGCTTACTCCTATCCCGCTCTAAGATTACCGAAAAATGGCTTTGTTTTTAATACTTACTTTCTATTAAACAAAAATCTTTGCAAAACTTACGATAGAATAATTATCAGTTTAAATAACTTAAATTATCTTCTAATATCTACTTTCTCCATTCCCTGTTCCCTTTTTCATAAACAAAAAATAAAGGATGAAGAACCAAAACAGTTAACTTCATCCTTTATATTAAATTATTTAAAATGATTGCTTAGCGGAACATACTACTCACAGAATTATCTTCGTGAATCCGCCAAATAGTTTCTCCTAAAAGGTTGGCAACTGAAAGCCTTACTAGCTGAGGGAAATTTTGACTGTTATGGAAAGGAATTGTATTAGTGACAATTACTTCTTCAAACAAACCCTGAGAAAGTCTTTCTATGGCAGGTGGAGAGAAGACAGCATGAGTGGCACAAGCATATACCTGACGCGCTCCTTCTTTACGCAGCAAACGCGCTCCCTCACAAATGGTTCCGGCTGTATCAATCATGTCGTCTACCATCACGGCTGTTTTGCCCTTAACGTCGCCAATGACGTTCAAGACTTCAGCAACATTGTGTGCTTGACGGCGTTTATCGATAATCGCCAAGGGTGCATCATTGAGCTTTTTCGCAAACGATCTAGCCCTTGCTACACCACCTACATCAGGAGAAACAACCACAATATCTGACAACTCCTTACTTGCCAAATATTCCAGAAGTACTGGAGTGCTGTAGACATGATCTAAGGGAATATCGAAATAACCCTGTATTTGTGCAGAGTGTAAGTCCATTGCCAAAATCCGGTTTGCACCTGCTTGAGTAATCAAGTTTGCAACCAGTTTGGCTGTTATTGACTCCCTTCCCGCTGTTTTTCTATCAGCACGAGCGTAGCCATAGTAAGGAATTACCGCTGTTATCTGTCTTGCAGATGCTCGACGACAAGCGTCAATCATCACTAGCAATTCCATTAAATTATCATTCACAGGATTACAAGAGGGCTGGATTAAGTAAACATCACAGCCTCGAATCGATTCCTGTATTTGAACGTAGAGTTCCCCATCTGCAAATCTTTTCCGAATCATGGGTCCCAAGTCCATACCCAAATAACGGGCTACTTCTTGGGATAATTCTAAATTCGCAGAGCCAGAAAACAGTCGCAGACGATGATTTTCTGTCAGCCCCGTTATCGCTGGTTTCACCTTTAAAGTGGCAGTACTCAGCACAGCAGACCCTCGTTGTGCATTCATTGCAATATTATCATGCTTATATTTGACTGATTCGACTTAAATACTTATGCATAATTAAATGTCGTTTGTTTCAGGGCTTTAATTTATGCGCTGAAACATTCTGAGCTAAAACTATGCATTAATGTAAACTTTCTCACCCTAAAGACAAACAAACCACTGTCAGCTTAACTGATATTAACTTTACTGACCAGACCTATTATTAGCTTTTTTTGTTCTAGAGAAAATAATCATATATCAATACTAATTAAGCTTCAACCTCCTAATTTCACGGTTTTATCCCAGTACAACAACCACGCTTTTAGTTAATTTAAGTGCGATACTATTTTTCCATAGGGTTAAGTTTCATCAAATTTGCAACAGTTTATAACACTAAATCCCACGACAATATTTTTGATGCTTGCAGCCGTAATAGTTAATTAACAAGCACTATATTGATTTATTTATATTTTTGAGTATAAGTACTTGTGTTATAAAAATTTTATAATAATTAAATATTTTATAATATTAATGTCCTAATTAATAAATAATTATGCTTTGTTTAAGGAAAGTTAAGCTTAGTTATTTTACTTGCGTTTTGTAGCTTCAGAAACCATCCTGCAAATTTATCAGCAGAGTAATACAATGATACTATTCAGTTGTACTATTTCCTTCCCGACAGTAAGTCGAATTTGTGTTCAAGGGCGCTCAGAGGATGTTTGAAAAGTATCGTTCTTAACTAATTATTGCTTTGATCCCCCCTTCCCCCCTTTTTAAGGGGGACCTTAACCCCCCTTAAAAAGGGGGATTTAGGGGGATCTCAAAAGTTTCGAGTATCATTTAT
>ERZ1740052.365-NODE-365-length-15551-cov-10.960506_pt1 | contig 15551 bp, 15 predicted proteins | sample MGYA00581750_ERZ1740052 | MGnify/ENA primary metagenome ERZ1740052 (study PRJEB43018, sample SAMN04849743) | marine metagenome | isolation source: floating plastic debris | place: Pacific Ocean | collected 2008-08-30 | study: EMG produced TPA metagenomics...
AGGGTAATTTACATTTTGTTAAATAGCGATACTTTATTTGTGCCGACTTACTTAAACAGATTAATAAGAATGAGTAATATAAACTGCAAATCCCTTACTCTCTCTTAGAGAAAAGCAATTTTTTGCAATAGCGATTTAAGCATCCATGTAGAAAATCCTCCTTTTCTTTCTGAGAAGGAGGATTTTAACTTAAAGGTAGGATTTCAAGACTTTGCGATAAAATCAATAATTTCCTTACCTTAAATTTCTCAAAACTTACGACGCAACTTGTTGAGCAGCAGTACGAGTACGTCTTCTTCTACCATCTGTAACTTTTGCAGGTGGTTCATCCGGAATCTGCATCAACAATGTAACAGTAGGCTGACATCGCAACTCTCGACGCAAATTACGCGCTAAATCTCGCTCTATTGCTTCTTGCAAACCACCCCAATCGATATCTGGCTTTTTACCGTTCAAAGGCTGACCAAATTCTTGCCAACGTAATGCGAGTATTTCTTCAAATCGCTGCTGTACCCATTTCTGCACCATCGATTTTTCCATACTCGTGACCACACCTCGTAAGTGAATCTCAGGTTTAGCAAGCATTTTACCTGCCCAATCAACTGCTGCTGCAACGGTAACGATACCTTCTTCTGCCATTCGCTGACGTTCTAGCAATACTTTATCGCTAACCATACCAGAACCGGAAGTATCTACTAATTCCAAGCCTGATGGTACTTTACCAGCAACGCTTATAGAATTTTCAGTTAATTCAACAATATTCCCATTCTCAATAATCACCATATTATCAGCAGGAATACCCATACTTTGGGCTGTCTGAGAATGTTTGACTAACATTCTATGTTCGCCATGAACGGGAAGGAAAAATCTGGGCTTTGTCAAGGCTAACATCAACTTGTGGTCTTCCTGACAGCCGTGGCCGGAAACGTGAATTCCATGAGAGCGACCGTAAATAACCTTTGCACCTTGCTGCATCAATTTATCAATAACACCAACCACTGCAATGGTATTTCCTGGTATCGGATTAGCTGAAAAGGCAACTGTATCCCCTTCCCTTATCTTGATATGAGGATGCTCTCCCCTAGCAATACGGGTCATCGCTGCCATTGTTTCGCCTTGAGAGCCTGTAGTTAAAATCAATACCTTCTCATCTGGCAAACTACGAGCTATATGCAAAGGTTGAAATAGCTTATCTTCGCATTTGATATAGCCAAGATTGCGAGCGTGGGCAATCAAGTTCAACATCGAACGACCAACTACAGATACCGATTTACCATGTTTTTGCGCTAACTGCAAAACCATATTGATCCGATGTACCGAAGAAGCAAAGGTAGTAATGAAAAGTCTACCTTCTGCTTGCATGACAATTTTTTCTAAATTCGGATAAACCGAACGTTCTGAAGGAGTGAATCCAGGCACTTCTGCGTTAGTAGAATCGCTCATCAAGCAAAGTACGCCTTTTTCACCATGTTCAGCTAACCGTTGTAAATCAAAATGTTCTCCATCTACCGGAGTATGGTCAACTTTGAAATCACCAGTATGAATTACTACTCCTAAAGGTGTATGTATCGCAACCGTAAAACTATCACAAATACTGTGGGTATTGCGAATATACTCTACTAAGAAATTTTTACCAATCCGCACCATATCGCGGGGTTTGACGGATTTTAGTTCGGTGCGATCGCGAACTCCAGCTTCTTCTAGTTTGCGCTCTAACATCGCCATTGCCAATCTAGGGCCGTGAATCACGGGAATGTCAAACTGTTTGAGGTGAAAAGCAATACCGCCAATATGATCTTCATGTCCGTGGGTAACAACCATACCCTTAATCTTGTGGCGATTTTCCCTCACGTAAGTCATGTCTGGCAAGACAATATTTACTCCATGCATTTGCTCGGTAGGAAAAGCTAAACCAGCATCTAAAAGAATAATTTCGTCTTCATACTCGAAAATACAGGTATTTTTCCCAATTTCATGCAGTCCGCCCAATGGAATAATTTTCAGGGCAGAGGTTACTTCTTTCTTAGCCATGTTTTTCCTTAGTTAATAAATTAGTTGGATTTTTCTTTTCAGTTAAAAGCTTGATTAAAGTTTTTAATAAGACAAACTTGTATCAGTTTGTTTACCTGCATAGTCTTTTTTTGCAAGATTATATTAATGTTGAATTATCATTCATCGCGAATTATAAATGCCGCTGGCAAAAACATTTCTGATAGTCAATTTCAAAACAATAATCTTTAAAAACAAGCCTGTTAACAACTCTTATATGTATTATATTTTACACTATAATTGCGAATATATCATCTAAACTTTATTCAAATCCAGTTCTTCTAATACTGTTTCTAATTGTTGAGTTAATTCAGATTCAGATTCATATAAAGGTAGACGAGTTGAACCAACATCCCATCCCTGAAGATTTAAGGCTGCTTTAACTGGAATAGGATTGGCAGTCGCAAATAAAACTTTAAACAATGGAAAAAGTTTAAGATGAATATCTCTGGCAGCTTCAATTTTGCCAGCTTCAAATGCCTGAATCATCTGCTGTAATTGCAAACCAACTAGATGAGAAGCTACACTTACTATACCCTTTGCCCCAACAGATAACAAAGGCAAAGTCATGTAATCATCACCAGAGTAAATCTGAAATTCTGATGGTGTCAAGCGTCGCATTTGACTTGCTTGATCTATATTTCCAGTTGATTCTTTTATACCGATAATATTTTCTATTTCGGCTAAGCGGGCTACTGTTTGGGGCTGTAGGTTTTGACCAGTACGACCGGGAACATTGTATAACAACAATGGTAACTCAGGTACGGCTTCTGCTATTGCTTGAAAATGACGATAAAGTCCAGCTTGCGGGGGTTTGTTGTAATAAGGTACAACCTGCAATGAACCATGTACTCCCATTTTAGCTGCTTCTTGTGTAGCCCCTATTGCTTCTTTTGTGGAATTAGAACCACAACCGGCAATTACCTTTGCTTTACCAGATACGGCTTGCAACACACATTTAAACAATTGATATTCTTCATCCCAAGTCATGCTGGGAGATTCACCTGTTGTTCCGCAGACTACAAATGTATCAGTACCGTTTTCAGCGAGATGTGCGGCTAATTTTTCCGCTACATCGTAATTGACACTACCGTCTTCCTTAAACGGCGTAACCATTGCGGTTATAACCTTTCCAAAATCTACCACCACTATATTTACTCCTAATTACATAAAGGCAGTTAAAACATTCATTAGTGGCTGTCTATAATTTTGATAACTGAAAGCCATTTCTTCTTCAAGGGCAAATGATACCTTATACATTACTTTTTTATCCTTAAATTAATATTGATTAATTAATAATAATTGTTTGCGTTAAGTTTTTGTTCTTCAGTAGTTGCTATGAATACAGCTTCAGAAAAATCGAGTAAAGCCTTGATATACAGTATAAATACAGTTATTTACTAACATTATCAACGAATGGGAGCTTTTTACCCCGTTGCCTATTGCCCAACTAAATATTTTATTAGCATAATAGGTATTGAATAACCATTATTTTTTTTGATAATTATTCTAATCTATTACATAGAAAATTATCTTATTTCAGGATGCGAGCATATTTTTTTCTACCAATAATTCGGCAATTTGCACTGCATTCAAAGCCGCACCTTTACGGATTTGGTCCCCACACAACCATAGTTCCAAGCCGGATTCATGAGAAATATCCTGACGAATTCTTCCCACTAAAACCTCATCTTTTCCGGTTGCTTCTAAAGGCATGGGAAAGTAATTAGCTTGCCAATCTTCTATTAATTTTACACCTTTAGACTTGCTCAAAATTTCTCTTGCTTCCTGTATATTAAAAGGTGTTTCAAATTCTAGATTAATTGCTTCTGAATGAGCGCGTAATACAGGTACTCTAACGCAAGTTGCAGTAATTCTAATATCTTGATTGTTAAAAATTTTGCGGGTTTCGTTGACCATTTTCATTTCCTCCTCACAATAACCTGCCGAATTTAGAGGAGAATTATGTGGGAATAAGTTAAACGCCAATGGATAAGGAAATACCTCTGCTACTGGTTCTTTTCCTTCTAAAATATCTATACTTTGATTTTTTACTTCTTCCATCGCTTTCGCACCAGCACCGCTCGCAGACTGGTAAGTAGCCACAACAATACGTTTGATCGGCTTCACTTTATGCAACGGAAATATGCCTACCGACATCAAAATAGTTGTGCAATTAGGATTAGCAATAATGCCTTTGTGGTTAACTACAGCTTCAGGATTTACTTCAGGTACTACTAAAGGTACTTCAGGATTCATCCGGAAAGCGCTGGAATTATCAACTACCATCGCACCTTTATCTACTGCTTTAGGTGCCCAAACCTTAGAAATAGAGCCGCCAGCAGAAGCTAAGACCAAATCTACATTTTCTAAAGCGGCTTCGCTTACCGCTTCTACCAATAAATCTTCTCCTTTAAAATGCAGCTTTTTACCAGCACTACGTTCCGAAGCCAATAATTTTAGCTCGCTCAAAGGAAAATCTCTTTCTTCAAGTAATTCTAGCAATTCAGTGCCTACAGCACCAGTTGCTCCCAAAATTGCTACACGATAGGCTTGAGCCAAATCTTAAACCTCCTGTCAAAAGTACTATTTGCAATTACCCATAAATAATATTCATTCCCGAAACCTTAATAGCATTTAAGCGAATTTCACCGTATTTGTAAATTACTTTAAATATCAGAAATAACTATAATTTGTTCTCTACTTAATTTATTCTTTAATATTTTCTTATTTAAGACTTCCTTCATTATCGCGTACTTTACAACAATTATTAATTAAATTACCAGGTGACATTTTATTATAAATAAATATATAAAGTATATATTATACACCATTATGCCTCTTAGAAGTCAACGTATAGCGCAAATTATTTATGAATCTTATACAGCACCGCTATTGAGTTGGGAGATTATAAAAACGGCATTGACTAGAAATGTTGATGTACTATGATTCAGATGGTCTGCCGTTTTCTATCAAGCAGGCGGACAAGAATAATAATGATATAATTCACCGGATTGTGCAATAGAGACGTGCGATCGAAGTCTACTAAGCGCATAAAAGAGAGGACTCCGACGGCAAGACAGTTCTTAAAGTAGAAGAGTTTTGTTGAAAGAAACCCACCACGAGGATATCACGGCCAAATCCCACAGTAATCTTGGGTCTTGCGGTTAATATATGACCGTTTGAGGTCAAATCTCATCAATTGAACTGCGTTTAAAGGAATTTCTCCATAAAGCAGGCATCAAAGCGCCTAAATTAGGCTCGGAGATTTTTGTCTTGTTGGAATTGTTAAAGATATTAAATTTCAATTTCCTTGGACAAGCGCGACGGATAAGGCCTTCGCATTTAAGTTTAAGTAAAAAAAGTAGCAGAAAATAGAAAAAAGTCTATGAAAGTCACCCAGGAAAAACTGCCAGCTAGTCAAATCGGTTTAGAAATCGAAATTGCGCCGGAGAAAACCAAGCAAACCTATGAAAAGGTAATTCAAAATTACGCTCGGCAAGCCAACGTTTCAGGGTTTCGCAAAGGCAAGGTACCTCGGCAGATATTGCTACAGCGCTTGGGAAAAACTCGGATTAAAGCAGCCGCAATCGAAGAACTGATTCAAGATAGTATTGGTGAAGCGATAAAGCAGGAAAGTATTGAAGCTATCGGGCAGCCAGAATTGCGCTCTTCTTTTGAAGAATTAATCGAGAATTATGAACCAGGAAAACCTTTGACTTTTTCTGCTGCGGTTGATGTACCACCTCAAATTGATTTAAGTGAGTATTCGGGTTTGCAGTTCAAAGCTGAGGAAGTTAAGTACGATAACGAACAGGTAGATAAAGTTTTGGCTCAGGAGCGTCAGCAGATGGCGACTTTGATTCCAGTAGAAGCTCGTGCGGCGCAATTGGGTGATACTGCGATTCTTGACTTTAAAGGCTTTTTAGCTCCTGAAGAAGGTGCAGATCCAGAAGCTGAACTCGAAGTAATTCCTGGTGCGGAAGCTACCGACTTTCAAGTTGACTTAGAAGAAGATAAATTTATTCCCGGCTTTATCTCAGGAATCATAGGTATGAATCCTGGGGAAACCAAAGAGGTTGATGCTCAGTTTCCAGATCCTTATGCCAATGAAGAATTAGCAGGAAAAGCTGCTAAATTCACGGTGACGCTCAAAGAGTTAAAGGAAAAGGAGCTTCCCGAACTAAATGATGATTTTGCCCAGGAAATCAGCGAATTTGATAATTTAACCGAGTTACGCAATTCTTTGGAAGAGCGGTTTCAGAAGGAAAGCGATGATAATGCCAAAGCTAAAAAGCAAGAGTCTTTGTTAAACGAATTAGTTAAGCACGCGAAATTTGACCTGCCAGAAACAATGGTACAGCAGGAAGTTGATGCAATGTTGACTCAAACTGCAATGCGTCTTTCCCAGCAAGGTTTGGATATTAAGAAACTGTTTAACCAAGATACTATTCCCCAACTGCGCGAACGTTCCCGTGGGGAAGCAGTAGATAGGTTGCAAAGAACTCTTGCTCTACGTGAAGTTGGCGAACGCGAATCCATTAAAGCAACCCCTGAAGAGATAGAAACCCGGTTCAAAGAAGTAATGGAAGAATATTCTGGGCAGGATGTCGATCCAGATAAAGTACGAGAAGCAGTAGAAAACGAATTATTAACTGAAAAAATAATCGACTGGCTCTTGGAACGTTCGGAGATTGAACTAGTACCCGAAGGTTCTTTGAATCCCCCAGAAACCGATACAGAAGAGGAAACTGTAGATTCACAAGAACAAAACGAAAATGATTCTGAGGGTGAAGTTCAAGAAACTGTCTCGGCTACAGCTGAAGAATAATGACGGTCTATAGCACTCAGCAATCGGTCTAAAATAAAGATACACGCTCCCTCCCATTGGTTTTTGCGTATCCATGTTCATGGCGATCGCTGAGTGTTACCGAACTCGAATTTAAGTTGATAAAACTGAAAACAGGAATACATAAATTTTAATAAAACTTAAAACTTCGATCGGTAATGTCTAGCAGCGACTTAATAAATTAATGTGCTTACTACACGGTCTTGATTTATATAAGGCATAATGGTTAACACATACTGTCTTATAGAAATTCGGTTATTGTTATAAACAAGCAGCAATTGCTGTCTTCTAGCTACTGTTGTCTTAAAAGTAAATTATTTCTTTATGCTTGTATCGCAGTCGGGTAATTACCCAGTTAGTAGTTTGAATCAATTATCTATTTATTCGCAAAGCGATAGCCCGGATTCGACTTCCATGCTGCCAACGGTAGTGGAACAATCAGGCATGGGGGAAAGAGCTTTTGACATCTATTCGCGTCTCCTAAGAGAGCGGATTATCTTCTTAGGAACTCCCATAGATGATGCAGTTGCTAACTCACTTGTCGCTCAACTACTATTTCTGGACGCTGATGATTCAGAAAAAGATATTCAAATTTATATAAATTCCCCTGGCGGCTCAGTTACGGCAGGCATGGCAATTTATGATACAATTCAACAAATTCGTCCAGACGTAGTAACTATATGTTTTGGATTGGCTGCTAGTATGGGTGCTTTATTGCTAACAGCAGGAACCGCAGGAAAGCGCATGTCTCTTCCTGATTCACGGATTATGATACATCAGCCGTTAGGCGGTGCCCAGGGGCAAGCAGTGGATATAGAAATCCAAGCTAAAGAAATTCTTTATCATAAGTCTAAGTTGAATGAGATTTTAGCATCTCATACTGGTCAACCATTAGAAAAAATAGAGGCTGATACCGAACGTGATTTCTTCATGTCGGCATCCGAAGCTACAAATTATGGATTAATCGATCAGGTTATCTCCAGACAAAATCTTCCCCCAGCAGGGGAAAACGTCACTAGTGTGAAATAAGAGGCTGGTATGACAGGTAAGTACGACTCCCATTTAAAATGTTCATTTTGTGGAAAATCTCAAGAGCAGGTACGCAAACTAATCGCCGGACCGGGAGTCTACATTTGCGATGAGTGCGTTGACTTGTGTAACGAGATATTAGACGAGGAACTGCTCGATACTAATAGTGCAGCAACTGCTTCGCAGCCAGCACCGCGTTCGGAGCCACCTCAGAAACGCCGTACTCGCTCTGCCAGTCTCTCGTTTAACCAAATACCCAAACCGCGAGAAATTAAGAATTACCTAGACGAACACGTCATTGGTCAAGATGAAGCCAAAAAGGTACTTTCAGTCGCGGTATACAATCATTACAAAAGATTGTCACTGATTAATGGTTCTAAAGAGGGCGGCAAAGATGATGGCGAGGATTCAGATGCAGTAGAACTTCAAAAATCGAATATTTTGTTAATTGGTCCTACAGGGTGCGGTAAGACTCTGCTAGCACAAACTTTAGCGAAAATTCTGGATGTACCTTTTGCTGTTGCTGACGCTACTACCCTCACAGAAGCGGGTTATGTAGGAGAAGACGTAGAAAACATTTTGCTGCGGCTTTTACAGGTTGCCGATTTGGATGTTGAAGAAGCGCAGCGTGGAATTATCTACATCGACGAAATTGATAAAATCGCTCGCAAGAGCGAAAATCCTTCAATAACGCGGGATGTTTCTGGTGAAGGCGTACAGCAAGCTTTGCTGAAAATGCTTGAAGGAACCGTTGCTAACGTACCTCCTCAAGGAGGACGCAAGCACCCCTATCAGGACTGCATCCAGATTGATACGAGTAATATTTTATTCGTCTGTGGTGGTGCTTTTGTAGGTTTGGACAAGGTAGTAGAACAGAGAACTGGTAAAAAGTCAATAGGATTTGTGCAACCAGGAGAAGGGCAATCTAAAGAAAAGCGGGTAGCAGATACCGTGCGTCATTTAGAGCCGGGAGACTTAGTTAAGTTTGGGATGATACCGGAATTTATTGGACGGGTTCCAATGGTAGCCGTAGTAGATCCACTTGATGAAGAAGCTTTAATGTCGATATTAACTAAACCCCGTAGCGCTTTAGTCAAGCAGTATCAAAAACTGTTAAATATGGATAGCGTCCAGTTAGAGTTTAATATGGAAGCCCTTAAAGCAATAGCTCAAGAAGCTTACCGTCGTAAGACTGGTGCTAGAGCATTGCGAGGTATTGTAGAAGAACTGATGCTGGATGTGATGTACGAGTTACCTTCTCGTAAAGACGTGAATGTTTGTACGGTAACTCGCGAAATGGTAGAGAAGCGTTCCACAGCAGAATTGTTGGTACACCCCTCTTCCCTACCGAAGCCTGAATCAGCTTAAATATAGTTAGGAATTAAAAGTTAGAAGTTAGGAATTAGTTCTTAACTTCTAATTTTTTGCTTTTGATATTTCATTTTTGATGTATGGCTTATATTAAAGTTCGTGGCGTAGAACACTACTACGAGTGGATAAAACAATCTAATGGTTCGGAAAAACCAGTAATGGTGTTTATCCACGGTTGGGCTGGTAGCGCTCGATATTGGCAGACTACCGCTGAAATTTTGTCAGAAAAATTTGATTGTTTGCTTTACGATATGCGGGGATTTGGACGTTCCCGTGGTAAACCTGTTGTCGAGCAGCTGTCACTTCAAGAAAATTCCGGCGAAGAAGCAGTAAAAGAATTAACATACGAGCTAGAAGAATACGCTCAAGATTTAGCAGCATTACTTGATGAATTGCAGTTACAGCGCGTTTACATCAATGCTCATTCAATGGGCGCATCAATTGCTACTTTGTTTCTTAATCAGTATCAGGAGCGTGTAGAAAAAGCAATTTTGACTTGTAGCGGTATTTTTGAGTATGACAAAAAATCTTTTGAAGCTTTTCACAAATTTGGTGGCTACGTCGTTAAATTCCGTCCTCAATGGTTAGCAAAAATTCCATTAGTTGACAGAATGTTTATGGCGCGGTTTCTGTATCGCTCTATAAAAGCAACCGAACGTCAGGCTTTTTTGCAAGACTTTCTTATAGCAGATTACGAGGCAGCTTTGAATACAATTTATACTTCTGTAAGCAAAGCTCAAGCGGAATTAATGCCACAAGAATTTGCCAAGCTCGAAGTACCAAGTTTATTAATATCTGGGGAATACGATAAGATTATTCCCGCCGAAATGGGAAGAAAAGCAGCAGCATTGAGCGATCGAGTTGAGTATGTAATGATTCCCAATACGGCTCATTTCCCCATGCTTGAAGATCCAGATACTTATTTGGAAACAGTCAAGGAATTTTTGCAATTACCCACGTTGCTTTCTGCGTGAGTAAGGCATAGGGGATGGGGAGATGGGGGGGGACAAGGGGACAAGGGGACAAGGGGACAAGGGGACAAGGGGACAAGGGACAAATAACTATTCTGATACTTGCGACTTGCGACTCGTGACTTCTAACTCTTAACTCTTAACTCTTAACTCTTAACTCTTAACTCTTAACTCTTAAATCCTAACTCCCAACTTCTAACTATTCTCAATGCTCTATGCCCTATCCCAATCCCAACTCTCTCTTGAGTAAATTAATCGATTTGCTGCCGATATAATTCTCACAGCTAACTAGTTTAGGTGGACGAATGATGTCTTCTATAGCCATCTGCATGGCACCTTGTACTGCTGAATAACTAGTTTTATCAGTACAAAAAATTAATTGTGCCCGTTTAACTATTGCCCCTAATTTATAGCTATCTTTCGGTTGAGAAGTCATCACCAATATTTCGTCTCCCCGCAAACCGTGAAGAATTACTTCTGTTGCTCGGAGAATTCCCGAACTAAGGCTGACAATACCAATACAACTGTCATTTGATAGGTTTTTAACAATATTGAATTCTTTTGCGTAATCGTGGATATCAAGAGGGATTACACGTACTGCTCTAGGTGCAGCAATTGCTTCTACTTCCCCGATAAAATATCGGCTTGTAACAACTGTTGCCGAAGTAGTTTTGTCTAATACAGCGGATAGTTCTTCGGTAGCAACTAGCTGAACTGGTATTTGTAGGGTTTGTTCTAATTCTTGTACTATCAATTCACCAGCGCCGATATCCTGACTAGGAACAGCTACAAGCACCCGCGCACTACAACGCAACCGCCAATCAATTTCAGCTAGAAATATCTCGCGGGCTTGATTGAGCGAACAACCTTGGGCAAGTAATTCATCAAGTGCCTTTTGAACAACTTTGTACGCTAAGGGATGCTGCTTAAGAATCGGCGATTGTAACTTGCTACCGCCCTCGTGTCCCTGGGCGCGGACGTAAATTCCCGAGCCAGCCAGACTTTCTACGAGCCCGTCTTCTTCCAATTGGCGGTAAACTTTGCTAATAGTATTGCGATGTAAGCCAGTTTGCATCGCCAACGCTCTGGTTGATGGCAACTTATAAGCTGGTGGATATTGCCGCGATGCGATCGCAAATCTAATTTGGTTGAAAAGCTGAGTCGATGCGGGAATTTCACTATCTGGCTGAATGCGGAATTGAATCATCACCTTTGTAATAGGGGTGCTAATAGCTTAAAAGGAAGCTTGTAAAAATCGGTATAGTTGTTTTCTTGACAGGATATTTTATTTATACATCGAATTTAATAAGGAAAAGTTTTTTAAAGTCGTCGGTTATTACTAATTAATAATGCTGGCGAGAGTAATCGCTTCTCGTTACTGGCCTCCACTATATCTAATAATCACACCACACAGGTAAAAACTATTATGACAGACCGTGTAATCGACACCAAAACCGTAACAATTACCTCAGATTCGCTGCAAATAGATGCTTATCTGGCAAAGCCTCAAGGTGAGGGCAGTTATCCGGGAATTGTAGTATTGCAAGAGATATTTGGAGTTAACGCGCATATTCAAGAAGTTACCGAACGTATCGCCAACCTTGGGTATATTGCAATCGCCCCTGCATTGTTTCAACGTCAAGCACCTGGTTTTGCCACTGGCTATACCCCTGAAGATATAGAAGTAGGTAGAAATTACGCTTGGGGACAAACCAAAGCCTCAGAACTGTTAAGCGATATTCGATCGGCTATAGATTATCTAAAAACCTTACCGGAAGTAAAAAAAGATGCATTTGGCTGCATTGGTTTCTGCTTTGGCGGTCATGTAGCATATCTTGCCGCTAGTTTACCCGACATAAAAGCTACCGCTGCATTTTACGGCGCTCGTATAACCACTACTACTCCCGGTGGTGGCGCACCTACTATAAATGTTACTTCAGAAATTAAAGGTATGCTTTATGCCTTTTTTGGGACTGAAGATTCCAGTATTCCTACAGAACAAGTAGACCAAATCGAAGCAGAATTAGAAAAATGTCAAGTACAAAACCGTGTATTCCGTTATAAAGATGCTAATCACGGTTTTTTTTGCGACCGTCGCCCAAGCTACAATGCCCAAGCTGCTGCGGATGCTTGGGGTATGGTTAAAGAATTATTTGGGCAGCTTTAGCCATCTTGACGGGCACCCATAGAATTTTTTTCTTCTAAAAAATTTCTATGGGAACCCTTGACCGAATTTGTAGGATATGGTGTAAGAGTTGTCATTAGTTACGGCGGCGGATAATTAACTTTTTCCAATCTGCTTTTTTAACGGTTTAAATGTTTAAAAAGCTGTTTGAAAGGCTAAATAATTATTTGCTTACTAATTAATGGCTAATAACTAATAATTTGCTCTCTCGAAAGGGCGATCTAAATCTTAATTCATCTTCAATTTGTTATGGAGAACGAAGCAAACATCTCTCAACAAGCCGCTACGTCTTTTACGATGGACGATTTTGCGGCAGCTTTAGAAAAACATGACTACCAGTTTCAAAAAGGACAGGTAGTTAAAGGGAAAGTATTCCAAATCGATCCAGATGGAGCTTATGCCGATATTGGAGGCAAATCCTCAGCCTTTATTCCCCGTCATGAAGCGGCTTTGAGAGAGGTAATAGATTTATCAGAAGTTCTACCACTTCATGAGGAACTAGAATTTGTAATTGTCCAAGAGCAAAATGCAGAAGGGCAAGTAACCGTTTCTCGCCGTCAATTAGAAATGAGGCAGATTTGGGACAAATTGCTAGAAATGCAAGAAACCACCAAAAGTGTAGATGTACAGGTAATGAATACCAATAAAGGTGGTGTTACCGTTAATCTTCTTGGTTTGCGTGGCTTTATTCCTCGTTCTCACCTGCTTGAGCGTAATAATTTGGAAGCACTTAAAGGTCAAAAACTTACGGTTAGCTTTTTAGAAGTTAACCGCGACACGAATAAACTTGTACTTTCCCAGCGCTTAGCGAAAAGTTCTGCGAGCTTCAGTTTATTAGAAATAGGTCAGTTAATAGAAGGAAAAATCACTGGCATCAAATCATTTGGCGTATTTGTTGATATAAACGGCGTTAGTGCCTTACTCCACATCAAGCAGATAAGCCAAAAATTTATTGAAAATCTCGAAAAGGTATTTCAACCCGATCAAGAAATTAAAGCTCTCATCATCGATATAGATGAAGGAAAAGGTAGAGTTGCACTTTCTACGAGGATTTTAGAAAACTTCCCAGGTGAAATGCTCGAAACTATGGAAGAGGTTATGACTTCGGCTGAAGCACGGGCTGAAAGAGCTAGGAAGAAGCTTTTGGAATCAGCTAATGCTTGATAGTTGATAGTTGTTGGTTGTTAGTTGATAGTTGATAAAATCTTCAGCTATCAATTCTTAATTCTTAACTCCTAACCACTAACTACTAACCACCAACAATTCCTTATTATGGCGATAGCAATTTCGGAGTTTCTGTAATATTTCTTCATTGAAGGCAAATTTTATGAATCCAATTAATTTGCCCCATTCATATAACAAATTTTTACAAATACTTTGCTTAAATTGGATTGCGAAGAATTGTGCCCACCATCTAGGAGCGTGTTTACCATAAACAAAGTTATGCTGCTTTAACCAGCGTCTGCGCCATTTAGTAACTTCTGAAGTGGTAGGTGGTGCAACTCCTATGATTGGTGGGAAATCGGCGTAGCTGACAAATTTACTCAAACCCTTGCCGTGGACGTAAACGATATATTGCCAGCATTCCACTAAATAAATATCTTCAAATTTGATTTTAAACTTTAAACAAACTGCTTCTTCGGTGACGAATCGGGCTAAAGGATGGATTTCTGAAGATTTGTAAGAAATTTTTGATTGCCTGATGACGAGCTTTCTTGGTTTGAGCGATGTTAACATGGTAGATGAATCCTGTATGCAGTAATAGATGCATCTGTTAACAGATAAGCCCTATTGTAAGTAGGAGGAATCTGATGATGCACTTTGTTGTCGGGATTTTGTTTTGCTTTGATTACCCTTTTCTGTTATTGTTGGGGGTAATCATTTATTTTTGATAGAATATAAATATTATCTGACTTATATATATCAGTTGTCAAGAGGCGATGGGAATAATTAGGCTTAAGATTCGGGATTTTGCAAACGAAAAGGGTTGGTCACTCAAGGAAGTCTCGGACCGTTCTGGCGTAGTTTACAGTACTTTAAGAACTTATGCCCGTTCCCCTGGATTGGCAACTGTCGATTTTACTGCTATTCAGAAGTTAGCCCGCGCATTTGATGTGATGATTGAAGAGCTAGTTGAAGTGGTAGAGGAATAAGCTTTTTACATTCATTTTTTTAGCCAAGCTTGTATAACATCATGGGGCTGATTAAGCTAAGGATTAGAGAATTTGCAAATGAAAAGGGTTGGACACTTAAAGATGTATCTGACCGTTCGGGAGTTGCCTATAGTTCGGTAAGAGCTTATGCTAGACCACCTGGACTAGCAATGGTTGACTTTACCTCAATCCTCAAGATGGCGCGTGCTTTAGATGTAATGATTGAAGACTTAGTAGAAGTTGTAGAGGAGTAAATTTTTAATCGTTAATTTTTTATAAATCAAAATTTTATAATCTCATGGGGCTTGTAAGGTTAAAAATTAAAGAATTTGCTTCAGAGAAAGGTTGGACGCTCAAAGATGTGTTAAACCGTTCTGGGCTTGTTTATAGTACAGTTAGAGCTTATGCTCGCTCGACCGGATTGGGAAGCGTTGATTTTACTGCAATTCAGAAGTTGGCACGTACATTCGATGTGATGATTGAAGAGCTAGTTGAAGTGGTTGAAGAGTAAGCCTTTTTGATTAATTAATTTATTTAACGATTGACACTCCCCTAGCCTTTAGGCTAGGGGATTCTAGTTTCACTGTCGTTGTTTGCTTTTGCAGGTATTGCTACCAACAGAAGTAGGGACTACAACTCCACTAGCGTTAGTTCGGGGATGCCCTCCCCTACCGTTTGCACGACTTAAAATTACTCTGGCAGCATTAATATCACGTTGTTCGGTGTGTCCGCATTGAGAACAAGAATGTGTCCGAGTGCTGAGACTTTTTTGAGTCCTAACACCGCAATTACTACATTCTTGGCTTGTATAGTGTGGTGGAACTGCGATTATTTCACGACCAAACTTGCTGCCAAAATATTCGAGCCACTCGCGGAAAAGATACCAAGATGCATCATTATGTCGTTTACAACGTCCACAACGTTTGCCTGATAGTACTTTTACG
>ERZ1740052.366-NODE-366-length-15517-cov-11.371168_pt1 | contig 15517 bp, 8 predicted proteins | sample MGYA00581750_ERZ1740052 | MGnify/ENA primary metagenome ERZ1740052 (study PRJEB43018, sample SAMN04849743) | marine metagenome | isolation source: floating plastic debris | place: Pacific Ocean | collected 2008-08-30 | study: EMG produced TPA metagenomics assembly...
AATTTATTGTCTTTGTCTGTAGAGGTGTCTGTGTTAGACAGTTACAGCAGAGATTAAGTGCTTTAAATTATTTTAATAGAAATCCTACCGGCTATTTTGGTGAAGTCACCAGAAATGCTGTAGTTCGATTTCAGCGAGATAATCGTCTCCCTGATACTGGAGCCGTAGATTCAGTTACCTGGGGCAGAATCGTGAATAATCCAAATTCAACAGGTTCTATACCCACTTTACCGCCTAGTATTATCACAGTTGGTAGCAGGGGTCCTCAAGTCACAGCTTTACAGCAAAATTTGAAACAATTAGGTTATTTTTTCGGAAATTATACGGGATTTTACGATAGATCCACTCAAGACGCTGTAGTGCGATTCCAGCAAAGTTACGGTTTACCCATGACTGGAAATGTAGATGAACGTACTTCTCAAACAATATTGCGAGTATTGAGAAGTAATAGAAGAGGCATGGGAGGGAGTTCGCGATTTGAGCCAATTTATCCTGGTGAGAATAGTGCTAGAGTTGAAAAACTGCAAAATCGTTTGCTGGAATTAGGATTACTAAAAGCAAATCCCACTGGTTATTTTGGTGCAATTACAAGAGAAGGTTTACTTGCATTCCAAAGATTTCAAGGCTTGTCCGAAACTGGCTTTGTAGACGAGCAAACTTGGGAAAAACTGGGATTTAGCAGTTCTCGCAATAAACGTTATGTAATAGTTGTACCTTTGCGAAATCCAGATATTTACAATCAATTACGTCAGTACTTACCTTCAGCCCAAGTTGAAAAATCCAGATTAGGAGATTTTGTCAACGCAGGAGAATATAACCAGCGCTCGGAAGCACAAAGACAAACTAAATTTTTGCGCGATCGCGGTTTTGATGCCAGAGTTGAGTATTTCTAAAACCATCGGATGAGGAAATGGGGAGAGGAAGGGATGAGTAGCGAATAGCGAGTAACGAGTAGCAAGTAGCGAGTAGCGAGTAACGAGTAGCGAGTAGCGAATAGCGAGTAGCGAGTAGCGAGTAGCGAATAGCGAGTAGCGAGTAGCGAGTAGCGAGTAACGAGTAGCGAGTAACGAGTAACGAGTAACGAGTAACGATGTAGGGAATGGATATTTTTCGAGCCGATAAGAATCAGTATTTCACTTATTACTTGCAACTCCTAACTCCTAACTCCTAACTCCTAACTCCTAACTCCTAACTACTAACTCCTAACTCCTAACTCCTAACTCCTAACTCCTAACTCCTAACTCCTAACTCCTAATTCCTAACTCCTAACTCCTGACTCCTAACTCCTGACTGTTCTCAAGCTGCTAAGAAAGAGGTATTAATCAATCGAGATTTAGATTTTAATAACAATTCTGTAGCTTCTTGAGCGCAAACAGCAGGGCTAAAAAGGTTTCCCTGCATTAATTCGCATTCCAAAATTCGTAATAAATTGCGTTGTTCTTCAGTTTCTACACCTTCAGCAACAACAGAAAGATGTAGTCCATGTGCTAAAGCAATCATTGCTGTGATAATAGCAGCATCGTTAGTATCTTTAGTCAAATCTTGCACAAAAGACCGATCGATTTTCAAGCAATGAATCGGAAACTGTTTAAGATAATTAAACGAACAATACCCAGTGCCAAAATCATCTATAGATATAGAGACACCCATATTATATAATTCGGTTAAAATCTCCTTACTGAAATTAACATTTTGCATAGCAGCGCTTTCAGTAATTTCCAACTCAAGATATTGTGGAGATAATTGAGTTTCTGTTAATATATGCCGCACGGTATCAACTAAATCTGGTTGCTGAAATTGTCTTGCAGACAAATTAACCGCTACTCTTATAGGTGGATTACCCAAAATATTTTGCCAAATTTTGTTTTGAGCGCAAGCAGTTCTTAAAACCCATTCGCTAATAGGTAAAATGAGTCCAGTTTCTTCAGCAATAGGAATAAACTTGGCAGGAGAAATTGATCCATATTTTGGATGTTGCCAGCGTAGTAAAGCCTCAAACTTACAAATCTCCCCTGTAGTTATATCAATTTGAGGTTGGTAATACAACTTTAATTCATTTCGTTCTATAGCATAATGCAAGCTATTTTCTAAATTAAGTAATTCTGAAGCTTGAGAATTAATAGTGGAATTATAAATTTGATAGTCGTTTTTTCCTTGCATTTTTGCGCGATTTAACGCAGCATGGGCATTTTTAATTAAAGTTTCTCCATCGTTTGCATGGTTGGGATAGACAGCAATTCCAATGCTAGCGCTGATATGTAAAAGATGATTGTCAATTAAAAATGCTGGTTTTAAAGCGTTTAAAATTTCTTGGGCAATACGAGCAGCATCTTGCTCGCTACCAATCTCAGATAAGAGCAAAGTGAATTCATCACCCCCCCATCGAGCTATTGTATCTTTAGAACTCAAGCACCTATTTAAACGTTGAGCAACGCCTTGTAACAATTTGTCGCCGATTTTATGACCTAACGTTTCATTTATAGTTTTAAATCTATCTAAATCCAAAAAACATACAGCTACATTACTATTGCTCAAATTAGCTTTGATTAAAAATTCGAGCATTCGTCCGCAAAACTGCATTTTATTGGGCAAATTGGTTAAAAGATCGTAATTGGCTTGATGTCGTATTTTCGCTTCTGCTTGAAAACGTTCGCTGATATCCCGAAAACTCCAAACCCTACCTACAATTTCACTGCCAATGTATTGCGGTTGGGAATAACGCTCAAATATTCTACCATCCTTAAATTCAATCCAATCATAGATTTCAGCACCGGGATAAGCTTCTAGCTGCGACGTATAAGTCAAATATTCTTGTTTGTCTTTTAGCCGATCGGTTGCGAATTCTAATACTTGTGCATAATTACCTGATTTCATTAGCGATTGAGGAATACCCCACATTTGCACAAGCTTATGATTGTAGCCAGAAATACAGCCTTTACTATCGACTAATAAAATACCGTCAGTAGTAGTCTCTAGTGTTATTTTTTGCAAAGAAAGGGATTTTTCTAGTTCTTTCTTTATGCACTTATTTTTACGAAGTTCTGCGTGCAATTCAAGGGTACAACTATCGAGTTTCTGAGCTAATTCTAAATTGAATTTTCGATATTCTTCAATAGTTTTATGTAAATATTTTTTTGTAATAAAGTTTTTATAAGCAAGAGAAATAGCAAGAACTGTAGCCTGCAAAAATGCAATCTCTGTTGATTGCCATACTCTATCTTCTAAACAATTTTCTAATCCGATAAAACCGACAAACTCACCATTAACTATAAAAGGCAAAAGTAAGATGGAAAAAATGCCTCTAACTTGAAAAAATTTTTGTTCTTCAACACTAATCTCTGTAAAATTGCTCCAAGCAATATCACCTCGTACTAATCTCTGCGATAAATTAGGAAAAATTTCTGCAATTGGTTTATTGTGCAGGGGCATTTTATCGCTTTGAGATAGGATTGTCCTATCGTACCACTCAGCTTTTCGATCTATTAATAAATCATCATTTTTAGATTTATAAATTTCACATATATAAATTCGACTAGGCTTATAAGCTAATTTCAAAATTGACAGAATTTCTGCATAGCATTTATTGGTACCATCAAAAGTTTGCAAAGCAGTTTCTACATTTATAAGTGCTTCGAGGTAAGCTTGATTATTTGCCCTAATCACTTTTACATCATTTTGACTATTGATTTTATTTTGCTCTATATGGTAATGCGGCTGGCTTTCAAAATCGATAAATTTAAGCTTACCAGAAGTTCCAATCATGTGTCCCTGGCCGTCTATCAAAGTTTGCATACGAATTTTCACAACACAAAAATTGCCACAGCTAGTTTTGTAGCGGGTTTTATATACGCTTTCTTGTATATCTTGTGCTTTAAGAATTCTAAATAATTCTAAGTTGTATAAATACTCGCAAGGATGAACGAAATCTAGAAAACTATTTCCAATACTTTGTGCAATAGTAAATCCAGTTAATTCATTCCAGCTTGGACTAAGAAATGTCCATCTTCCCGAACTATCTGTTTCAAACAGTACCTCTTCATAAATATGAGATACTGGCTCAATTTTATCGTTACAAATTGCTGGTAAATTATTTTGGAAAACTCGACAAGGAATGTGTCGATTTGCCTTTTTCAGCTTGAGTAGTGTTTGTAATTTATGTTTTTTCATGTCAGAACACACCAGTCTCGCCCCCAAGCAGTGAAATTAACCAATCATTAGTAGCGTCATGGTACTAATGATGGGAGTAAATACCTTATTTTTATATTTTGATAGACTTAAATAAGCAATTATATGGAATTTTAAGACTATCTTTTTTTCCGATTATATTATCAACTCTTTTGTATACAGATAATGATATTATCTATTTGTTTTATACAGTTGTATGCAATTTTATGAACTATTCATAATTTACTTCGTTAATATTTTATTTTAACGATCAAAAATTAATTAAATATCAGATTCGCTCTACAAGCTAAATTATAGATGACAAAATGTAGATAGCGAAGGCGATTTTTTTTCTTATTCTACTTTATATCTCGTGTTTAACCAAACTCGCAACTACTTAATCTTTTAATTATATTTTTATATATAAAATTAGAATTTTTTCTAATTAGTATAAATTTATTATCGGATTGCTATATCGTGGATTAAAATGACTTTACACTTCACCCTTATACATAAATTAAGTGAAATTAATCTTTCCCATTATTTTTTTTTACAATTATTTTACTTATTTTTAATAGGTTAAAAAATTATTTTCCCGTGTTATATAAGCAGTTATATGAATAGGGTATCGAAATAATCAAATAATTAAGGATGACTCGCCATCTCAAACACACATAACTAGAGTTGCTTGCTATATTATTTTGAATCAAACTTAATACCAAACCTGGATAGGTTAATTACAATCTTTAATTAAAGTATAGCAACTAACTTATACAATTGTATAGCGAGAAAATACTGAATTCTATAAAACTAGGTAGATAATGGTTTATCTAACATAAATAGTTTTAACCAAGCTAAAGACCAAGCAATTACTATACATATAGCTTTGAAGTAATAGTTGTATTTTTTGATAAATAGGTAATAACTGTAACTATTTTGTTCGCAGTTTTATGCTTTTTTACACGAAACATTGTTGGTTTCTCTACTTTAAGCAAAATTATGCAACTATAGCTTGAAGTAGTAGAATTTGTGCATTGCTAAGGAGACATTTGCAAGAAGGAGTCTTTACAAAAACATCAACCCACTAAAGATTTGGCAATACATACCGTCTATGAGTAGGAAAGTATTAAACCTGCGCCGCCATAACAAGCTTTAAGAGGTTAAGCTTAATTAATTGTCTATTTGAAATTTTGCCTAATCTTAGAAAAATAAATTAGGAGTAAGATTTTATTCTCTTAAGCTTAACCTCACTGGGTAAATTTTTAGGGTTTGAAGCCCCCGGATTTATCCGTGGATGATGCTCTATCGAAGCCCCTAAATTTTATTTATGGGGGATTAATTACGTAGCTTGCGTCGCCGGAGGTGATATTAAGAATTACGAATTACGAATTATACTCACCCTAGCCCATTCTAAGAAAACCTGATAATTCGTGTTGCACGGGTGAACAAGGAAAAATATCTATACACTTAACTTTCCACTAAATATCAAATCGGATTACCACTGTTTTTATTATTTTATTCGATTATCTGTAATCATCAAGTCAATTTGTGTATTTCTTAAGCAGACGAGAGCAATGCTCTTGTTATTAGCTTGTTGGGCATAAAATCATATTTTTACTACAAATTATTTTTTTTGATTGTAGAAAAATATCGCTATAGCCCCTAGGGATAATCCAAGACTAAAAATACTTGTAGCGAATGTAATTTAAACGACTTATCCTGGTAAAATCTTGCAGCACTTAAAGTTAAATTGAGGTTAATATGAGACACGAAAAACTTTCTCCCGGAATATTGTTAGCTTATGAGGACTATCAAAGAGGGGGACAACAAGCATTAACAACTCACAAACGTTCCCTTGGTATAGTTTCTCCTAGAAGTGCTTTGAAGCCAATTCGTAGTGTAGTTTTTATATACTGTGACGAACAAGCAGACTTGAGTCATCTATCTGAGTACGGTATTAAAATCAATCAAAATAGGGGTAAAGTAAGAACCGCTTTTTTACCTATTGAAAGTTTAGACCGTTTATCCGAAGAACCAGCTATCGAGCGTATTAAGCCATCGCGAAAATTGCATTGGCGCATGGATGTTGCAGGTGAGAAAGTAGAGTTACCGCAGTTTCAGCAAAAAAACTCGCAATTAAGCGGTAAAGGCGTAGTCATCGGTATTATAGACAGCGGTATCGACCCAGCACATCCTGCTTTCGCCGGACGTATTTTACGTATTTGGGATCAAACATTATCGGGGAAAGGAGTTACAGAAGGTGGTTACGGAGCCGAATTAGAAGATAAATATCTATCAATGTCTCTCGATACTGATGGACACGGTACTCACGTAGCGGGTATTGCTGGGGGTTCCGATGAGGAATTTTGCGGGGTTGCACCAGAAGCACAATTTATTATTGTCAAAACCGATTTACAGGATGCTCACATTGCTGATGCAGTTCGCTATGTTTTTCGAGTCGCTGGTGAAATGGGGCTGCCAGCGGTAGTTAATCTTAGCTTGGGCGGACATGCTGACGGTCATGATGGTACCGATTCTCTCTCAAAAATTATCAACGCTGAAACTGGTCCGGGGAGGATTGTTTGCGCTGCTGCGGGTAACGAAGGTAATGACAATATTCACGGCCAAACTACCGTTAGCGCTGGTGAGATGAATACCATGCGTTTTTCTGCACCGTTAAATCAAGTAGGAATAGTATGGTTAAACGGTTGGTATTCCAGAGACTCGGAACTAGAAGTTTCAGTGCGGAGCCCCAACGGTTTTGTCACACCTTTCCAACCAGTTATTACTGACGATAATCCCGCACAGGAATATAACTTATCGGATGCAAAAGTAGAAATAGTCACACCCGGCAAAGATCCAATCAACGGCGATTACAATTTCTTCGTGCAGATTCGCGTTGCTGGTGATGGACAATTCAATCAGCCCGTACCTGGTGGTGTATGGCAGTTGAGGTTACGCAATACATCTTCAAAAGAAACTCGTGTAGACGTTTGGACTTTAGATGATGCAAGTTCCGTATTTTTTACAGGTAAAAGTATCGCTGATTCGGTGAAAATTGGCTCTCCCGGATGTGCCGCAAGTGCTGTTACAGTTGCTTCGTATACTACAAAGGCTGAATATATTGATATTGATGGTAAAGAGCGCAAAATGGGCTTAGAGGTAGATACTATTTCCGAGTTTAGCAGTGAAGGACCTTTACGAAATGGCGCTCAAAAGCCGGATATTGCCGCACCTGGAGCAATGATAGTTTCAGCCCTTTCTAGCGATGCCAATTTGGATCGGTCGATGATTATCAATCCCAAGTTTGTAGCATTAGCTGGTACGAGTATGGCAACACCTTTTGTTACCGGCTTAGTAGCACTACTATTACAACGTAATCCCAAACTCGATCCAGAAGCCTTGAAAGAACTACTTTACAAAAATAGTTCTATTCCAGGAAAACAAAAAGGAGAATTTGATCCTAAATGGGGGTTCGGATTGATTAACGCGCAAAATCTCTAAATTTGCAATATTACAATAGGTCATTATTTTTAAGCCTATCAATCTAATTAAGGTCTACACAAGGATGGATTGGAATCAACTTTATACTTGATAGGCTTAAAAAGGGGCAAGTAAGATAACTATTACCTGCCCCCTAACTCATTAAACAGTTTATGAACTTTAGTAAGCTAGATACCGCTCTTATATTGGCACTGAAAAAAATTAAAGACCAATCAAAACCTTGTTTAGTAGTTTTTATTCATGTCGAACCGAATCTCGATTCCTACGCGAAAGCTGTTTTAAAAGGTAATGGTATCAGTGGTATTACGGCCCAAAGAGATGTGTATACAGCAACACTATCGCTGAATGCAGTTTCTCAGCTTTCAGAACAGCCTTGGGTAAAGTATCTCAAGCTTTCTGGTGAGTTGCGTTTGCTAAACGGGGATTAGGATAGTCAAAATGTAGTTACTTGATAATTTGTAATGTCAATTTATACATTATTTTTTATTCTAAAATTATCGAAAGTATTATTCTCACTACACTATAGTGTTTTCATTAACTTACCTTAATCTTTGATTCCCCCTGTGCGAGCTGTCACACACAGTCATAAACTGATTAGTGAGAGCTTCAAGGCAGTCTGGAGAAATATAAATGAAAAAAGTTTTAGGTATTATTCTTGGTGGTGGTGCAGGCACCCGTCTTTATCCGCTAACAAAGTTCCGCGCTAAACCAGCAGTACCCTTGGCTGGGAAATATCGTTTAATAGATATTCCTGTTAGTAACTGTATCAATTCAGAAATATTTAAAATTTATGTTTTAACGCAGTTCAATTCGGCTTCCTTAAACCGTCACCTAGGTCGTACTTACAGCTTTGCTGGCTTTACTGAAGGTTTCGTGGAAGTCCTTGCTCCACAGAAAACTCCTAGCAGTTCTAGCTGGTTCCAAGGTACAGCGGATGCGGTGCGTCAATATCTATGGCTTTTTGAAGATTGGGATATAGATGAGTACTTGATTCTATCAGGTGACCATCTTTATCGCATGGACTACCGTCAATTTATCCAACGTCACCGCGAAACCGGAGCTGATGTGACTTTATCAGTGGTTCCAATGGACGAAAAGGGAGCTTCCGCTTTTGGTTTAATTAAAATTGATGATACTGGCACAGTAATAGACTTCAGCGAAAAACCCAAAGGTGATGCTCTGAAGAAAATGGCTGTTGACACAAGTGTATTGGGATTGGATGCAGACCAAGCCAAAGAAAAGCCATACATTGCCTCCATGGGAATTTATGTGTTTAAAAAACAAGTTTTACTCGACTTGCTCAATCATTCCAAAGACCAAACCGATTTTGGTAAGGAAATTCTTCCTGCTGCATTAGACAAGTACAATGTTCAAGCTTTCTTGTTTGATGACTACTGGGAAGATATTGGTACCATTGAAGCCTTTTACAATTCAAATTTGACCCTAACTCAGCAACCAGCACCACCTTTTAGCTTCTATGATGAAGAAGCACCTATTTATACCCGTTCTCGTTATTTACCTCCTACCAAGCTATTAAATTGCCAGATAGCACAGTCAATGATTGGAGAAGGTTGTATCCTTAAAGATTGCCGCATTGTTCATTCTGTTTTAGGAGTGCGATCGCGAGTTGAATCTGGATGCAATATTGAAGATACGTTGATTATGGGAGCGGATTATTACGAGCCTTATGCAGAGCGTCAGTCTGACTGTACCGACGGTCCTGTTAGTTTAGGTATCGGAGCAAACACTACAGTTCGCCGCGCTATCATTGACAAAAATGCTCATATCGGTTGCGACGTACAAATTATCAATAAAGATAACGTAGAAGAAGCCGATCGTGAAGAAAAAGGCTTCTATATCCGCAGCGGTATTATAGTAGTACTCAAAAATGCGGTGATAGCAGACGGAACTGTTATTTAGTGGCGGAGCGATTGCGAAGATTAATGTTCCGGTAGCATATCTCGTTGTTAGTAGCAAAACCTCACATCTAAAGCTATCAAACACAAGATGTTAGGACGCAGTTTTAAATCTATTTAGAATCCAGGCAGAAGGGAATATCGCGGTTTTCACCCTTGATGTAATACCTCGGAACCTCACTCCCTTCCCCTATCCGATATTTTGGAGAGGGGTGGAAGAAGAGGAGTGAGGTTGCGGATGTATTGGACTCAACTGAAAATCCCTATATATAAAGCCTTTTAGTCTCAAATATCTAATCAAGATTCAACCCCCCTTTTTAGGGGGGCTTTTGTAGAAGTTACGAGTCAGGTGATACGACAATCCCCATCCATAAACCTCCGGGGGAACCTTAACTTCAATAGTACGGAAATTTCACTGCTCCCGACTAGCAAGAACCGCACCTAGTGATTATTTGATGTTTGTTAATTTAAAGTCAGAGTCCAAATGCCGCTTAATTACTTTCTAGGCGCTATATTGGCTTAATTCATATAGAAAATATAATGAAAATACAACGTAAGGGAGGCTAGTAGATGGCTGCAACCGACTTCAAGGATTATTATCAAATTTTAGGAGTAAATAAAGGCGCTTCTCAAGACGATATTAAAAAAGCTTTTCGTAAATTAGCCCGTAAGTATCACCCCGACGTAAACCAAGGAAATAAAGAAGCTGAAGCACGTTTTAAAGAAGTTAATGAAGCATACGAAGTATTATCAGATCCCGAAAAGCGTCAGAAGTACGATCAATTTGGTCAATACTGGAAGCAAGCTGGACAAGGTTTCCCTGGTGGTGGCGGTGCTGGGGTAGATATGAATGGCTTTGATTTTGGTCAGTACAGCAGGTTTGATGATTTTATTAATGAATTATTAGGACGTTTTGGTGGTGGCAGTCGTGGAGGGCCACAAAGCTATTCTTACCGGACTTCACCAGGTGGTTTTGGTGGTTTCCAAGACATGGGTGGAAATGCTGCTCAAGATAGCGAAGCCACTATTACTTTAACTTATGCAGAAGCTTTCAATGGCGTACAAAAACGCTTTAACTTAGGTAATGAAACTATTGATGTTCGCATACCTGCTGGTGCAAAACCCGGTAGTCGTTTGCGAGTCAGAGGTAAAGGACCTGTTAGCCCTTTAAATCAACAACGTGGCGATTTATATCTGGTAGTTCAGCTTGGAAGCCACCCGTTTTTTAAATTTGATGGCAATAACTTGTTATGTGAAGTCGATATTACTCCTGATGAAGCTGTATTAGGAGCCACCATAAAAGTACCTACACCCGACGGTATGGTTGATGTCAAAATTCCACCCGGAGTACGTGCAGGTCAATCTTTACGATTGCGCGGAAAAGGTTGGCGAAATCCGAAAGGCGATCGCACCGATCAATTAGTTAAGATTGCCATTGCGATACCAAAAGAGATCGGCGAGCAGGAAAGAGAATATTATGAAAAAATTCGAGATATTCGTACTTTCAATCCCCGCAGCAACTTACAGCAATTTAGACTATAAATATTGTTTAGCTGTATTGAGAGTAGATAAGACCTGCTCTTTTTTTTAAGAAGAATAAAACAGTAAATATTAATTTAAATTTTACAAAAATCCGGTTTATCAAATAAATCGGGTTTATAAATACTATAGTAGTGGTCTGTCCCATAAAATATGATGGGTTCGTTTAGGGAGGGGGAAGAGGAGCCATTGCGGCGTGCACGGAGGTTCCCGCAGTACGTAGCAAATGGCGTGGGGTAGATGAGGGAGAGGGGGTAGAAAAAAATAATTTTTTATTCACCCCTCAGAATTAATCGGACAGACCAGTAGTACTTGACCACATTAATTTTGCCGGGTGTGTATCCAATCCGCCAGGGACTGCAAGTCCCTGTCTAACAGCGAAAGTCCTATAAATAGGACTGAAGAAGTATCCCTCAGAATTAATGTGGTCAAGTAGTAGTACTCCACCACATTAATTTTGCTGGGTTAGTCATTGTTGGTAGTTAGCGTAGCGTGTCCGATAGGACATACCCCGTAAAAAGTATATGGTGGAGTACTAGTAATTCTAATTAATTATTGCCGCTATCTGTTTTTTCCGCAGAAACGAATATATTAATACTTTTGTAACTGTTCCGTATTACCTATTACCTATTACCTATTACCTATTAACTATTATCCATTCATTACATTCAAATCAATATAAGAAAGCAATGTTTCTACACTGGCATTATGGTCTAAAAAGGAAAATAAATGCTTATAAATCAGTTTTCCTTGTTTATCTAAAATAAATTGTCCCGGCAACGGCGCACCCAATGCTTGTCCGACTCCATAATTACGAAATACTTTACAACTAGGGTCGCTTAACAAAGGCATTTTTAAGCTCAAATCTTTTACAACTATTTGACTTTGACGCTCGTCAGTACTTGTAATAAGTAAAACTTCCACACCCCGATTCCTAAATTGCTCGTAGTTTTCATTCAAAGCTTTTATATGAGGAAAACAGAAAGGACAATATTGCTTTTCAGTGAAAATTCGAGTCAATGCTACAATTACTGGTTGCTTGTTTATGTAATCGGATAATTTTACCAAGCTACCATTTGTGATATCGGGAAGCTGAAATTGAGGTGTTAATTGTCCTAATTGCTGATTATTCTCTGCGGGAATAGGTAAAAAATTACGTGCAAAACGCTCGTTAAATAAACCAGTAAAATCGTTAGAAGTTAACATTTTAAATACTTTGATTCTAAAAATATAATAATTCTCGGTTAGATGCGGTTAGCGTACTTAATTTAATATTTATCGGCTCTTATCCCTATATATCTGATAGTTTAATTTTTGTTGATCTGGATGACATATTTTCTCACTCCACCGGATAATTAAAATGTGGTTAATTGCAAGTTCATTGCCATTAACCACACCTTAATCTGGAGACGAAAATTTAAATTGCGGAGAAATACACTTTGGACTTTTCTGGATCGGGATTCATGGTTTTATCACCAGGCTGCCAACCCGCAGGACAAACTTCATCTGGGTGAGATTGAACGTATTGAATAGCTTGTAATGTCCGTAGTGTTTCCTCTACGTTACGACCAAAAGACAGGTTATTAATGGTAGCATGCTGAATAACACCATCTTTGTCTATAATGAACAAACCGCGCAAAGCAACGCCTGCTTCTGGGTCTAGCACGTTGTAAGCAGCACTAACTTCTTTTTTAATATCCGATACCAAGGGGTAATTTAAATCGCCCACTCCACCAGACTTACGGTCTGTTTGAATCCATGCTAAGTGGGAAAATTCGCTGTCAACGGAAACACCAAGTACTTCAGTGTTAAGCTTTTTGAATTCTTCGTAACGGTCGCTAAAAGCTGTAATTTCAGTGGGACAAACAAAGGTAAAGTCTAAAGGATAGAAAAACAGAACGGTGTACTTACCGCGATAGTCGGAAAGCTTAACTGTTTTAAATTCTTGGTCAACCACTGCTGTAGCTGTAAAATCTGGAGCCTGTTGACCTACACGGAGGCATCCTTCTGATGAATAAGTAAGGGGCATTATAATTAATTCTCCGAATGGACTATACTTTTTGGGCGTGGGAATATCGCTGGTCTTTATAACCTTCAACGATTTCACGCTTTGATTATTTAATTACGAACTGTTACAAATAATATCATACTCATAACGATTTCTCGTTTGGAAATGGGAGAATTAGATACTCGAGAATGGTTGTTGACTAATGGCTTGGGAAGTTTTGCAAGCGGTACAGTTTCCGATGTCCGCACTCGCACTTACCACGGTTGGTTGTTTGCTGCAACTTGTCCACCTTCAGGGCGTACTCTGCTGATGTCGCATTTAGAAGCTAGCTTAGAACTACCATCAAGGGCGATCGCATTAGGGACTAATTTTTGGGCTAGCGGTCAAATAGAACCCCAAGGCTACAAGTTGCTACGTTCTTTTGATATTAACCCAGTTCCAAAATGGATTTGGGGTGAGGAAGACTGGCAATTGAGCAGACAAATATTTATGCCCTACGGGAGAGAGGCAACAGTTGAGGAAAAACCAGAAGATTTTAGTGATTCAATACTTAATACTCAACTCAATACTCATCAAAGCCCATTTCGAGATCGTGTATTGATTCAGTATCGTTACCAAGGTAAGGATATTGCTGTTTTAAGGCTAAGGCTGCTGATTGGCGATCGCGATTTTCATCATCAGCAAAAAGGAAGTTCTCGATTGCAGTTTTCGCAACACCTTCAAAAGGGACAGCTTTGCTTGCAATCAATAAATGCCGGGGAACTTGGCACACCTTGGCATTTGCGCTGGAGTAAAGGCAGCTATCAAAATGAAGGTATCTGGTACTGGAATTATGCTTTACCAGAGGAAACGCGGCGAGGTTTATGTTACAAAGAAGACCTTTACAGTCCCGGTTACTTAAGTATTGTTCTAGAATCGGGAGATACGGTGACAATAGAAGCGCAAGTTGGTTTTTGCGATGAATCAAATATTGCTCTCAATTGTGAAAGCTTTAACCGAGAAGTATTAGTAGAAGAAAAGAGGTTATCGGACATTTTTGGGTGGGATAAAAAAGATTCTTCCCCCTCTTCCCCTATCCCGGCCAAAGATGTAATCTGGAAAAAATTACTACGCGCTAGCGACCAGTTTATAGTTCATCGAGCTTCAATTGAAGGACCTACAGTAATTGCTGGGTATCACTGGTTCAATGATTGGGGACGCGATACTTTGATTGCTTTACCAGGTTTAGCAATAGTTCCGCAGCGCTTTGAAATAGCCAAAGGATTGTTACGAACTTTTGGGCATTACTGTCGTCAAGGTTTGATTCCCAATGCTTTTCCCGATGCTGGTGGCGAACCTTTTTACAACAGTATAGATGCAACATTGTGGTGGATTGAAACTTTGGGACTTTATTTGGAAGCTACCCAGGATTGGGAATTTTTAGCGGAACAATATCCCGTGGTGCGGAAAATTTATAAAGCATTTGTTGGCGGTACCAATTACAAAATAACTGTTGATTCTACCGACGCTTTATTAAGTTGGGATGCCCCTGGTGTAGCTCTTACCTGGATGGATGCCATTGTTGAAGGTGTCCCCATAACTCCGAGACGCGGTAAGGCAGTAGAAATTAATGCTTTGTGGTATTCCGCTTTATGTTGGGCTTCACGATGGGCAGAAATTCTCAGCGAACAAGATTTTGCACTTACCGAAGGAATGCGTTTAGTTAATCAGGCAGGGAGATATACTCAGCAAGCGCAACAGGTAAAGCAATCGCTGCAAAAATTCTGGAATCCCCAAGAATGCTATTTATACGACACCATTGAACCAGATGACCATCGCAATTCTCAAATTAGACCGAATGCTGTGTTAGCGCTTTCATTAAGCCACTGCGGTTTTTCTGCGAGACAAGGATATCAAGTACTCGAACGAGCTTCAAAAAGCTTGCTAACTCCCTACGGGCTTCGTTCTCTCGAACCTTCAGATCCGGAATATGTTGGCAAATATATGGGTTCAGCTACAACTCGCGACGCTGCTTATCATCAAGGTACTGTTTGGAGTTGGTTAATAGGTCCTTTTATTCGCGCTTGGCAGCGTTTTCATAAAGATGAAGCCTTACCTTTTGATTGGGAACCCTTAATACAACATTTTTTATCAGATGCTTGTCTTGGCTCAATTTCGGAAATTTTTGATGGCGATGAACCGCACCAGCCAAAAGGAGCCATAGCTCAAGCTTGGTCTGTTGCTGAGGCGATTAGACATTATCAAGATTTTGGATGAAAGTTAGGAGTTAGGAGTTAGGAGTAGCAAGTAGCAAGTAGCAAGTAGCTTGTAGAAAATAGAATGTATCAAGTATAATATAGAAAGTAGAAACTCTATACTCGATTCTCGATACTCGATAATAAAAAAT
>ERZ1740052.367-NODE-367-length-15505-cov-4.402913_pt1 | contig 15505 bp, 9 predicted proteins | sample MGYA00581750_ERZ1740052 | MGnify/ENA primary metagenome ERZ1740052 (study PRJEB43018, sample SAMN04849743) | marine metagenome | isolation source: floating plastic debris | place: Pacific Ocean | collected 2008-08-30 | study: EMG produced TPA metagenomics assembly...
CTATTGCGTATCAATTTCAATAGTGCTTACTCTCACTATACGCCATCTCCAGCCTAGATTAATTCTCCTAACAGGCCACTCTCCATCTTCCCAGTGGCTGAGCGCAGCCGTTGACGCAGTCTCAAGCAAACCCAAACTCACTCCACCCACATCCGCAGCAAATTCGTCAGACTCTTTGACACCAGATCATACTCATCCGTCTTACCGTGCTGCGCAAAAAGCGATCGCCTGACCGTATCCAGCTCAAACAAAATCTCCCGCCGCCCACGTTCTCTCACCTTGCTTTGCAGCCAGCCAATCGCGGCCCACCGCACGCCCCTGGTCACCGGCTCCACCCGATGCAAACTCGTCGACGGATACACAATCACCGCCCCTGCCTTCAGCTTATGGGCCTGCTCACAATCTACCCCTTCAACCACCAGCTCCCCGACGTCATAGCTCTCCGGCTCACTCAAAAACAGCGTAAAAGACAAATCCGTCCTCGACCCATTCATCAATGCATTGTCTGTATGGCGGCCATAGGCCATCCCATCGCTATACCGGTTAAAGCGCACCATCTGAATCTGCCGAGGCAGCGCCGCCGCCTGAAACAGCGGATGCGCCATCAGCGCCTGCCGCACTTCCTGAGCCAGCGGCTTAGCCTGCTTCGAGTCCAGCTGTTGATTTTGCTTCACCGCCTTTGCGTGCCAGCCTGCCGTCTCCTTTCCATCAACTAAAGCGATTGATTGGAGGCGAGTACACAGCTTTTCCACCGCCTCCGCAGACAGCAAATCAGGAATCGTAAATTGCATATCACTCCCAGCCAGCCCGGTCCACAATCTCATTCACCAGCGGATTGTTCCGCCCATAGGCTGACACATTCACCGTATCCACCTTAAATTCACCCAGCTCAGCCACAATCGGCTCTAGCGCCACACCTTCCACCACCGGATACTCGTTATTGCTCTGGGCAAATACCTTCTGCGCTTCCTCACTCACCAGGTACTCCATAAAAGCAATGCCATTCTCAGGATGAGGCGAACTCTTTACCAGCCCCATACCACTGATATTTATATGCATTCCTCGGTCCTCCTGGTTTGGGAAAAACAAAGCCGTTTTCTCCACCGCTTCTCGGTCGCTTGCATCGTCCGACTTCGCCAGCCTTGCCCAGTAATAGTGATTGACAATCGCCACGTCGCACTGCCCAGCGGCCACTGCCTTAATCTGGTCGATATCGCCTCCCTCTGGCTGCCGCGCAAAGTTAGCCACTAGGCCCTTTGCCCATTCTTCTGTTACCTGTGCGCCAATCGTCACAATCATTGACCCCACCAGTGACTGATTGTACACATTTCCAGCGCTGCGCACGCATACGCGGCCCTTCCACTTGGGATCGGCTAGATCTTCGTAGGTGGAGAGCTCGCTCGGCTGCACGGCCTCCTGGTTGTATACCAGCAGGCGCGACCGAGTCGTTAGCCCGTACCACAGTCCACTCGGCTCCCGCAAATTCTCTGGCACCACGCTCCTCAGCACTTCCGAATCCGCCGGCTGAAGAACATCTGCCTACTGTGCCCGCCAAAGCCTACCAGCATCCACCGCCACAAACACATCTGCCGGGCTCTGCTCACCCTCATTACTAATCCGCTCGATCAGCTCATCGGGCTGTCCTTCTAGTACATTCACCCGAATCCCCGTCTGCTCCACAAACGATGCGTACAGCTGCTCATCCACATCGTAATGCCGCGCCGAGTAGAGGTTAATCACTGAGTCTGAATCACCCGCCTGACCGCAGGCACCCGTGCCTACCGCTATACTCCCTACCGTTATGCATAGAGCCAGGCCACAGAGCCCGCGTCTCGAAACTTTCATGATTTACAGCCTTTTAATAATCATTGTTGATAAGAATTATCATTAAAAACCGGTCTGAGCGAAGTTGCAACCCTCTATTTTGCGATCGCCTTTTTAATGGGCAGTGAAATAAAACAGGTTGTACCCTCTCCAGGTATGCTCTCGATTGAAATTGTCCCCTGATGCTTTTGTATAATTTGATAGCAAATACTCAACCCCAGTCCAGTTCCTTTTCCCACGGGCTTAGTCGTAAAGAAAGAATCAAATATCCTGGCCTTTACCTCATCAAAAATACCTGGTCCATTGTCTTTGATGGTGATCCAAACCCGGTTATCAGCGGTCGTTTCTGTTTGGATACAAATGCAAGGTGAGCTGACTTTAGGGCTCATCACCGCGTCGAGTGCATTGCCAAGAATATTCATAAACACTTGGTTGAGCTGAGCTGGATAACAGCTAACTGTTTTCTGGCAGCCGTACGCCTTGGTGATTTCTACATTATTTTGTCCAATACGATGGTTGAGTATCAGCAATGTGCTGTCTATACCGTCACTCAAGTCAACTGATTTTTGCTCAGCTTCGTCGAGTCGGGCAAAATTTCTCAGCGAAACAACAATTTTCTTCGCCCGCGCCGTGCCTGTTTGCATAGAATCGAGCATGCGCGCAAAATCTTGTTTTAAGAACTCAAAGTCAATGTCTTCTATTTCAGCTTGAATATCTGGGTGAGGAACGGGATATTTCTCTTGATATAGCTCAATTAGAGAAAGCAAATCCTGAGCATAGTTTTTGGTGTGAGTGAGGTTGCCGTGAATAAAGTTGACCGGATTGTTGATTTCATGAGCAATTCCTGCCACCATTTGGCCCAGGCTCGACATTTTCTCAGTCTGGATCAGGTGCGACTGGGCAGATTTTAGTTTTTCTAGGGTGCGCGATCGCTCTTCTACCTGTTGATTTAGTGCAATCTCCGATTGCTGAAGCGCTCGGGTGTAGTCCCCTGACCACTGAATGAGCTGATTTAGCGCAGCTGCTAGCTTGCCTACTTCATCTTGCGATCACACCTTAGCGCGCAGCTCAAAATCAGTCGTTTGAATCACCTGCTGCGCCGTCTGAGTAACGACCTCAATCGGGCGTGTAATCCTCGTAGACGTCCAGTACCCCACCATAGCCACTACACCACTGCCCAGCGCCGATACCCACAAGGCATTTAGCCACAGTCTTCTTTGAAGCTGCCTGAGCGGGGCTAAAGACTGCATTGCTACCAGCGTAACTGCGGCACCATCTACGCCCGTAATCATGCCAATTTTTGCCAAGTAGGGCGTATCGCCAACTCGTAGGTATTGACTGTCTGTAGTATAATGATCAAAAGAAAATCGCTCCCCCCGATCAGAAAAAGTAGACGCTATCTGCCTTTGCCCTGCGACGGCTACCAGCTCACCGCCTGAGTTGTCCGCAATACCCTGTAGCTGCTCGCGGGTAATCGCATTGCCAATCATGACACCGCCCGTTTGCGTCTGTTCATTTATAACGGGTTTGGCCGCCACCAGCATCGAAAAATAGGCATCATTTGCTTCTATCAATCTCAAGTTGAACGCGCCCGAAAAAATACTTTCTTTGACAGCGCCTAACGCCAGTGAAGTATCAGCAACAACAGGCTTGCGTACGCTGAGTAATTCCGTGTGGTCCGCGTTGAATACCTGAATGATATCGACATCTAAAACAGGTTTTAGGGGTTGAATCGCTTGCTGCCATTTTTGCGCATCCTTGGTAAGTAGTGCCTGTTGCAAAGAAGGCTGTTTACTCAATAGCTCAGCGGCTTCTCGCAGGCTGTTGACACGATACTCAAACTCGTCTTGTGCCAAGGTGACGACAGATTGTAATTGCTCCTCAGACTGTTTCTCCAAATATTGAGAGAACACATAGGCACTAGAGAAAGCGCCCAATAGCCAAATGCCTAGACAAGTAGAAACAAAAGAAAGATTGATTTTCCAACGAAGCGGCAGACCTCGATAGGTTTGAGTTAATTTTTTGTGCTGTCTTTCGTACCCAAGTATAGCCAAGTTAAGCTTTCTTACCTCCTGTGCACGCCGAACTGCATAAGCCGAACTGTGCAAAACACACCGGGACAGAACAGGCAAACTTATTCTTCCCAACAAAACCGGAGTAAAGTGCAACGACGATGCCGCTCTACTTCTACTATCCAGGGCAGGACAGGGTCGGACAAAAAGACCGAAGCTTCTCTCAGCAGAGGGCCAGTATTCAAACGATCCAAACCCATCAGACCATTTGATATAAAATGGTTTGGATTTATTGCGGTTAGCACCCTATGCCTCGTCGAAGTGACCTCAAAAAAATAATGCTCATTGGCTCTGGCCCCATCGTCATTGGCCAGGCCTGCGAGTTTGACTACTCTGGAACCCAAGCCTGCAAGGCATTGAGAGAAGAAGGCTATGCGGTTGTCCTGGTAAATTCCAACCCAGCGACGATCATGACCGATCCAGAAACCGCTGATCGCACCTATATCGAACCGCTCACCGCACCCCTTCTAGAACAGGTCATTGCCCAGGAGCGCCCAGACGCCATCCTTCCAACCATGGGCGGACAAACAGCTCTCAACCTAGCCGTAGAGCTGGCAAAAAGCGGTGCGCTAGAAAAATACAACGTCGAGCTCATTGGAGCCAAGCTCGAAGCGATCGAAAAAGCAGAAGACCGCAAGCTCTTCAAAGAAGCCATGGTCAAAATTGGCGTGGGCGTGTGTCCCTCTGGCCTCGCCGAAACCATGGACGAAGCCAAAATCATCGGAGAAGAAATCGGATCCTACCCACTCATCATCCGCCCAGCCTTCACCATGGGCGGCAGCGGCGGCGGCATTGCCTACAACCAAGAAGAATTTGAAACGATTTCTCGCTCGGGCCTAGAAGCCAGCCCCGTTTCGCAGATTCTCATTGAACAGTCTCTTCTCGGCTGGAAGGAATACGAGCTGGAGGTAATGCGTGACCTAGCCGACAACGTCGTCATCATCTGCTCTATCGAAAACATCGACCCTATGGGCGTGCATACTGGCGACTCTATCACTGTCGCCCCTGCACAAACCCTCACAGACAAAGAATATCAGCGTCTCCGCGATGCCTCTATCAAAATCATCCGTGAAATTGGCGTCGAAACCGGCGGCTCAAATATTCAGTTCTCCGTCAATCCCGACAACGGCGATGTCGTCGTGATTGAAATGAACCCTCGCGTGTCGCGTAGTTCAGCACTTGCATCCAAAGCCACCGGCTTCCCTATCGCTAAGTTCGCCGCCAAGCTCGCCGTTGGCTACCGCCTCAACGAAATTTCTAACGACATTACTCAAAAGACGCCTGCGAGCTTTGAACCCACCATCGACTACGTCGTCACCAAAGTACCTCGCTTTGCCTTTGAAAAATTTCCAGGTGCCTCTGAAACCCTCACCACCCAGATGAAGTCTGTGGGTGAGGCGATGGCCATTGGGCGCACATTCAATGAGTCGTTTCAAAAGGCACTGCGATCGCTTGCACCCGGTCGAGCTGGCTGGGGGTGCGATGGCGTAGCCTCTTCCGGCGGGACGCCTCGCAACGAAAAGCTACCCCCCCTCTCCCAGGTCCGCAGCGACCTGCGCCGCCCTCACCCCGAGCGCATCTTCGCCATCCGCCACGCCATGCAGCTCGGGCTCGACGTCGAGGAAATCTACGAACTCACCGCCATCGACCCCTGGTTTCTCAACCAATTCAAAACGCTGCTCACCGTCGAAAAATTCATCAAGCGCACCCCCCTGCCCGACCTTACAAAAGCGCAGCTTCTCGCCATCAAGCAAGAAGGCTTTAGCGATCGCCAAATCGCCTTTGCCGCCAAAACCGACGAAGACACCGTCCGCGCTACCCGCAAGGCCCTCGGCATCGTTCCGGTGTACAAAATGGTCGACACCTGCGCCGCCGAATTCGAGTCCCTCACGCCCTACTACTACTCCACCTACGAAACCGAACGCGAAGTCCTCCCTTCCACTCGTCGCAAAGTCATGCACCTCGGCGGCGGTCCCAACCGCATTGGCCAAGGCATCGAATACGACTACTGCTGCTGCCACGCCTCCTTCGCCCTCCAGGCCGACGACTACGAGACCATCATGGTCAACTCCAACCCCGAGACCGTTTCGACTGATTACGACACAAGCGATCGCCTCTACTTCGAGCCCCTTACCAAAGAAGACGTCCTCAACATCATCGAAGCCGAAAACCCTGACGGCGTCATCGTCCAGTTTGGTGGCCAGACGCCGCTGAAGCTGGCTATCCCGCTTCAAGATTACTTACAACAGCTTGAATGTTGCGATGAAGAATCTTCTATAAAAACCTAGATTTGGGGCACCTCCCCCGACTCCATCGACGCCGCCGAAGACCGCGAACGCTTCGAGCAAATGCTGCGCGAACTCGACATCCGTCAACCGCCCAACGGCATCGCCCGCAGCAACGACGAAGCCCTCAAAATCGCCCAAAACATCAGCTACCCTGTCGTCGTCCGACCCAGCTACGTCCTCGGTGGCCGCGCCATGGAAATCGTCTACTCCGATGCCGACCTTGTCCGCTACATGACCACCGCTGTGCAAGTAGAGCCCGACCACCCCATTCTCATCGACAAATTCTTACAAAACGCTATCGAAGTCGACGTTGACGCCGTCGCTGACCACACAGGCGCAGCCGTCATCGGCGGCATCATGGAGCACATCGAGCAGGCCGGCATTCACTCCGGTGACTCCGCTTGCTCCCTACCCACCGTCACCCTGTCCGACGCAGCACTCACCACCATCCGCGACTGGACGTTCAAACTCGCCAAGCGCCTCAAAGTCATTGGCCTGATGAACATCCAGTACGCCATCCAAGGCGACCAGGTTTACATCATCGAAGCCAACCCCCGTGCCTCACGCACCGTCCCCTTCGTCTCCAAAGCCACCGGCGCTCGCCTCGCCCAAATCGCCGTCCGCATCATGTCTGGTAAAACCCTCACCGACGTCGGCCTTACCGAGGAAATCACCCCGGCTCATATCTCCGTAAAAGAAGCGGTGCTTCCTTTCAACAAGTTCCCTGGCACCGACACATTGCTAGGCCCTGAAATGCGCTCCACTGGAGAAGTCATGGGCATCGACACCAGCTTCGGCCAAGCCTACGCCAAAGCCGAACTTGCCGCTGGGCAGCAGCTTCCCCTTACCGGTACAGTCTTCATCTCAGTCAACGATCGCGACAAACCCGCCGTCATTCCCATTGCCAAAGAATTCGCCGCAGCTGGCTTTACCATCGTCGCGACCAGCGGTACCTACAGCACCCTCAGTGAAGCTAACATCGACGTCACCTCCATCCTCAAAATTCACGAAGGCCGCCCCCACGTTGGCGATGCCCTCAAAAATCAAGACATCCAAATCATCATCAACTCACCTGCGGGCGAAACGGCCCAAGAAGACGACCGTATCCTCCGCCGCACCGCGCTCAACTACAAAATTCCAACCATCACCACAATCGCAGGGGCCAAAGCCACTATCGCTGCCATCTGCTCACTCAAAGATCAAGACATCACCGTCAAAGCCCTGCAAGACTATCTCACAGCGTAAAACGTAAGCTGTCTACGACAAACAAGTCCCAGTTCATATCTCACGAACGCTTCTGCTTAGTGCGTAGCTTGAGCGTGCCAAGACCTAACAAACTAAATAAACCGAGCCCAATCAGTCCATCGGGTTCGGGCACAGCCTGCGGCTCCTGAGGAACCTTTTTTAGAACAGAATCAATTGGATTCTTGACCGCTGACGTTGGGCTCAGCAAAGACAGCACTACACCATCGACCACACCACCTGACAAATGCGCCAGCGCAGGAGCAGATAGGCTGCTAGATAGACGACTCACAGAACTGCCCGATCCACCACCAGAAGAACTGCCAAGGCCACCAGCAGAAGCACCGCCTGACGAATTATCAGTCGGCAGTACTAGCTCGGGCAGCATACCTGCGATCGCCACCCCATCATTCGCGCACTCAACAAACACATGCGCCATAAACTCACCCGCAGGCAGCAAATCCCGATCAAACGCAAAGGTGATCAGCTCATCACCCACCGCATCGAGCGAGGCAAAGTCCACACCTGCAAGCTTCGCATCTGCCTCACTCTAAAATCGCACATCGCCTAGCAGAGTACCCGTCGCAACAACATTGCGAATAGGAACATCGCTATCTGCCTTTTCGCCAGCGTAGTAGAGCTGCGCGCGTTCTTTATCCACCAAATCAGAGCCCAAAGTATTAAAACGCTCCAATCCAGCCGCATAGTATTCCTCAAACAGTCTAAATCCGTCGTTCTCTCGACCTACGCTCTTTGCCGAAACCTCACCGTAGACACCAGTTTGAGCCACACCAGACTCTGTTCCACTGGCAAACTTTACCGCAAACAGCTGGCTGTTGCTATTGGCCTCAGTAAAAGAAGTATTCGTAAAGTCAAAAAACAAATCGCCCCAACCAATCCGAGCATCTTCTGCCCGCACATTGTCTATACCCGCCAGCGGAAAGTTAGCGCTGATTGAAACATAAACAGTCTCAGGCGTCTGTTTAACTGCGATCGCACGAATATCGTAAATAGCACCATCGTTACTATCGCCCACCGCATCGATGCTATAGTCCCATTCGCTATGCATCTCATCGCTTACAGTAGTCTCACTCGCCAGCACCATTGGCCCATTCAACACAGCCGCAAGCGTCAAACCCGCTGCCAAAATAATCTTTTTCATAAGAGAAATAACCTCTTCTACATAAAAGCGGCACGGAAACAGCCCGCTCGCCATTGACTTGTTACTGTTGTATTCACGTAGGTCCGCAGTTGATAAGCGTAAGCACAACTCATTACACAACTTTCATAAAAAAGGCTAAAAGAGAAAAGATATATAGATCGTCTTCTTCAAACTTCAGTTCTCAAAAAGAATCGGGAAAGGTAATAAGTTGACTCTCTAATTCTGTTCTTTTTTCACATGTTTCAGTCAGTATTTACCCTGAAAAGTGACTGAAATCACACGGTCTTAGCATTCAGCATTTCCATTGAAAATACCAGAGAAAACACTGACGGAACAGCCACTTCCCACACAAAAAACAAAGTCTCTTAAAAAATTTCAGCCCCACTAGCCATCCAGACAGCTCATAAGGTAATAGCCTCACAACCACCCAGCCAAAACTTGGTTCCCCTTGTGAAGGGGAACCAGAACACAAAACAAATCCAACCCGCACGCCAATCACAAAAAGAAAAGTAGCAGCAACCCATGGCACAAAAAAATCCCCAAGACCTTCTCAGATCCTGGGGAAAATAACCTACTCAAAAATTAAAAACTTAACGACTCACAAGAGCAGCAACTCAACGTTGCCAGCTTACCTCTTCCTACTCTTTCGCCTGCTCAGAAGTCAGCGTCACAAAAAACAGCGGTGACACGACCAAACAAACCAAAACGCAGATAGAAGAACAAAGAACAAAACCGACTGAACGCATTTGCATGCCTCTTGAAACCGTTCTTCTACTGTTGTATTCACTTATGACTGAAAAGGAAAGGGGTATCCACAGTACTTTACACAATCAGTAAAAATACGAATACGATAAAAAGCTCCACTGAAGCGGCCTGCACACACGCCATAACCTCCACAACAGCCAGCTACACCAAACCCCATCGCGCCGCGTCAAACATAGGTAGACTTTCAAGAAGCTCATCGGCTGCGCCGTACAAAGCTCTCGACATATGCGCCGCCGGCACAGCTACAGCCCACAACCCTGCGGCCTTCGCGGCTTTTATCCCCGCCGGAGAATCCTCCAAAACCAAACAGTCACAAGGGTCCGCACCCAGTCGCTGGGCCGCTACCAAAAAGCTATCTGGCGCAGGTTTACTTCGCTTTACCTCCGGGTCATTTCCCAGCACAATTACCTCAAAACGAGTCAGCCAGTCCTGGTAGTGAAGCGTCTTCATCTCAAAAGTCATCGCCGCCGAACTCGTTGCGATCGCCTGTGGCACCCCCGCCGAACAAAACCGCTGAGTCATCTCCAAAGCACCCAGCATCGGCTGTGCCTTCGGCAACATGTCAAAGATCAGTTCGTTACGGGCCTGCAAATGCTCCTCAGCCGTCAGCGGTAAGTCCAGCGCTTGCACCATAATCTGGGCACAGTCCAAAGCCTGACGACCCATAATCATCCGATGAATCTCCGGCGTAAACTGCTTTCCGTACCGGCTCGCAATCATCTGATTGACCTCGCAGTAGATCGGCTCAGTATCCAGCAGCAGTCCGTCAAAGTCATAGATGAGATGAGTAATCTTTGGCATGAAAAACTGAGCAAACGCGCCTTGTGTAACTATTTGCCTATTACTATCCCACGCAAGCCCCACTTACAGGTTAAGAGCCAAACGGCTAAAAGTTAAACTGCAACCCCCCGGCAAACAAAACACTCTCACCATCATCAAAAGCATCCTCTACGCGCAGGTACACACCGGGCCCCTTTGATTGACCCGTGCCAACCATTTGCGCCATAAGCCCACCCGCCGCGTCCAGCATATAGTCATTTACCGGCATCTCCACCACGCTGCCATTGGCATCCGTCATCAGTTCCATTACCTGCTTGCCACCCACATCTAGCAGCGCCTGCGTCCGATACACCGGCACTACATTGCCTGCCCTATCGTACTGAAAGGCCTCACGCCTGACTTCACCAAAAGGATGAAACACCACCTCGGTCCGCCAGCCCACATCCGAGGCCCCGTTTCGGCCACTATTCCGACGGCCAAACACCGTATCTCTAGCAAACAGCTCTGCCCTTAGCGTATTCGCGGCAGGCGTCCATGGCGTATTGCCAAAGTTCAGCACTCCGCCCAGAGCAAGCTCACCTTGAACCGGCGCAAAATCAGCATGTGTTTCTTCGCGAACACTCGTACTTTCATCAGCACTAATCACCTCAGAGTCCATCAGCTGAAATTCTTCTGTGGTGTCCGAATCGATCAATCTCTCTTCTGTGCGAATGACTTCACGCGATCGCTCCAATTCCTGAGTATCGATATCCACACTCAACTCCTCTCCGCCTAAAAACCTCGCATTGGTCAGCTCACCGCGCTCATTAATATCAAACAGCGCAGTCCCCGCCTCACGAGTTGTTGTTGTCGTTTCAGAAACAACGCGCTCTCTACGAAAGCGAGAAATCTCAAAAGTATTGGTCGTTCGCCGCGTTCGCAATTCATCTGTGCTAACCGTCATCGTAGTATCCGTACGGGTAATCGTATCCTCCCGGTTTCCCAGTCCTCCTGTCAGTGCCCCCCCCAGATAAAAGCCTGCGGACACGGTCGTATCTGAATAGCCACAATGACCTGGGATACCCGAAACAGAACGCAGAGGATAGAGGGTATTCCAAAACCGAGCATCGGCCTCAGTTGCAAGGCCCACATCCAAAGTAGGCACCCGCACTCCACCAAATTCTTCGGCATACACGCCCCGTATTCCATTAAAAATAGACGTCACAGCATTCGTCCGATTCGCCAGCGTATCTTCCACCGCATACACTTCATCGCTTTCTTGAACAAAGTTCTCCGGCTGCCGATCCGCCGAAATCACCGTAAACCCACCGTCCGTGATTTGGTAGCCATCCGCCCCCTCACTAACCGCGTAGCTCTGCCCTAGTTGCAGTGTCTGCCCCGGCTGCTGTGGCACCAAAGCATAAATCAGCCGAGAGGCTTCTCCAGCCGCAAGCGTCAGCGGTTCCTGCACGTATCCTTCATTCGTCCACTGCGGTACAAACAAAAGCAAACCGTCCGCCTTTTCAACCAACAGACCGCCCACATTGTCGGTGTAGGCAGCATTACCCCGCCCCACCTGCTGTGCATCTGGCGGAGCAACAAACATCGGCTGGTCACTCGGCAAATCAAAGATACCGTTTACTGAAGCAACCGCCTCACTTAGGACCGTTTCATCTGGAATCGCAGGCACATAGCCCACAAGTCGTCGATTGTTGAACAGGCCTGTCGGCTCCAGCAGTCGGCGACTACCACCGTTCGGGTTCACAATGGCATTGCCCAGTCCATCTGTGGCCTGTCGATGCGTTGGCGTCAAAAACTGAGTTAGGCCAATCGTTCCTGTCAGCCCAGCTTCGTTATTGCCCACAAAAGGATTAAACGTAAGATTTCCAGTCAGCAGCGTTGGCGGCACATTGGGATTATTCACCAGCGGTGCAAGCTGCCCCGTCAAGCCAATCCCATCGCTTCCTGCGCTCACCTCATTCGCCGCCGCATATTGCGTGTATACCAGATACTCATCATCTTCTGTACGGACTCTTCTAGAGTGTGGCAGCCGGTCAGCAGTAGAATCGGGCGCTTCAATTTCACCGCGCTCAACTGACTCATTCGACGCAGCATCCATCTCCTGAATGCTGCGCACCACATCCGTCTCAATTTCTTCTTCTTGCCGAATCCTGGGCGCTAGCGGTGTTTCAGTCGTCTCTTCTTCGCGCTCTACCTCGCGGCGCTCTTCAACAGCTTGCGCTTCACCCCGCCCTCCAGAAATTTCTAAGTATTCCCCATCGTCAAAATCCAGGTCTCCGCCATCCTGCAAATCTTCAACAATAAACTCACCATCTTCCGTAAAATAAATTCCAGATTCCTTAGGATCAAAACCTTCTCTGCGCAAGTTCAGCACTCGCAGGTTCACCGTGTCAGTCGCACCATAGGTTACGTTTAGCCGAGTGGAGTTAGGTAACTGCTCATTATCCGGTCCTCGTCGAATCAAGTCACCACGAACAAAAGCAGACTCACGGCTCGTTTCGTCGCCTTCTCCATCTATCACGATGGCTTCAATGCCTTCACCATAGTCGTGAGAATTCGGCCGCCAGTTCAAGTCAAACTGGGTGGTCAGCTCCAAAGACGCTTCTTCTAACGTATACGTCGTCAAACTGTCACGACCTAGATCCAACACATCGTCCAAAGACTCACGAATGTAGTCAACATCAGGCGTAAGTTGAACAGTATTGGGCGCTTGTCTACTGCGATCTACTGGCAGCGCTTGTCCCTGGCGTACCCGCTCAGGCAGCTCAGAAGGTAGCGGCACATTTGAGGTGTTCTCTAATGGACCCGTCTCAAGATCAAAGCTGTTGTTGTCTATTTGAACCCGACCGCTTTCAGCATCATAGTAAAGTGTTGCGCCAGAGCTGGTCACAGTCTCATTCGCAATCGCACCTTGAGCGTTCAAACTCAGCTGGCCAGTTGCAACAAAAGCAGCAACGAGCGTAGCAGTCGCACGCTCTTCAGAAAAACAAGGCGCTAAAACAGAAAATTCTGACTGGGATTGGCACTGTTGGGGTAGACGAATCATGACAATAGCAGGAAATATAAAAAATGAAGAGCTTGTTCGGATTATTTGAGTTTTTTGAGTACCACGTAAAAAATGTTTTACATCCCACAGCGATGCTACTGAGAAGTGCTACGTAATTTCAACCCCTAAATTTCGACGTATTACGTAAACTTACGTAGAAATGTGCACTTAAAACGCACTCAAATGGAGATATATCGCCTGTTTTGTGCCCTACGACACAAAATACGAAGTACAGATTTTCTTTATATTTCTAAATCTGAAATAGCAAGAATTACGAACACAGAAAAGCGTGTACCTCTTTCTATGATTGAGGTACACGCTTTATGAAGAAAAGATAAGTTCAAAAATAGTTTGTATGTAGATCTAAGCAGAGCAAAAAGAACACTGATACTTCTGACTTAAGAACAGAAAAGCAACAGCAATCGAATAGGCAGAGATGCTCTCATACCAACGGACTTAGCGTTATAAATCACATATTACCTATGGCAGAAATCCGGTCTTTTCTTTCCCTTTCAACTACGTATGCATCAATTTTTCTTGATAAAACGAAACAACAGAATAGATAAAAATCTATACTATTGTGATACCAGGCATAGACAAGCGATACACGCTCTTAACAACAGACATTTTGACTAATAAACATCGACCACTCACTTCTGTTGAGAAGACGCGTGAACCGCAAAAGTTTTCACAAGTACTGAGATGCAGGGAGTAATTTTTTATACAATGCTGAGCGTAACGATGCTTAGACGAAGTAATAAGCACAGATTAGTCAGTGATTTAAAGCATATCGATGCTAAATCTCTCAATCACTTTCAAATATCTCTGATACCTACCACCGTCGCCACATATAGAGTATTACTCCTGAAAAATCAGGTTCCACTGTGGAGAAGGCTCGCACCCATAGCTGACAGGACTGCAAAGGATTTCCTCTAAAGCTCTAAAATAAGGACTCTCTCAAAACTTACTGTGCTTCATGCTCTCCACCATTCAACAAATCGCTGATAAGCTGTCGCCACGCCTCATTGAAATTCGCCGTCACCTTCATGCCCATCCAGAGCTGAGTGGGCAAGAGTACAAAACAGCGGCCTATGTTTCTGGCGTGCTCTCTTCTTGTGGCTATCACGTACAAGAAATGGTTGGGAAGACAGGCGTCGTTGCCGAGCTAAAAGGCGATCGCACCCCAGACAAAGACGTCCTCGCCATCCGTACAGATATGGACGCGCTCCCTATCGCCGAGCAGGTAGACCTACCCTTTGCCTCCAAAAGCCCCGGCATCATGCATGCCTGTGGCCACGACGTTCATACCACGGTTGGCCTTGGCACAGCCATGGTTCTCTCAGAACTCCTTCAGCTCAGCAATCAGCAGTTTCCCAGCACAACCCGATTCCTATTCCAGCCCGCCGAAGAAACGGCTCAAGGGGCAAAATGGATGATCGAAGACGGGGTCATGCAAGATGTTGCAGCGGTCTTTGGGATTCACACATTCCCCAGCATAAAAGCCGGTACCATCGGCCTTCGCCAAGGCGCACTGACCGCCGCTGCCGATGATTTAGAAATCGTCATTTCAGGCGAATCGGGGCACGGAGCCAGACCTCACCAAGCAATAGATGCCATCTGGATTGCCGCTCAGGTCATTACCCAGCTTCAGCAGGCCATCAGCCGCACCATCAACCCGCTGCACCCAGCCGTCATCACCATCGGCCAAATCTCAGGCGGCCGCGCCTCCAACGTCATCGCCGACAAAGTTCGCCTCACCGGCACCGTACGCTCATTACACGCCGACACCCATGCCATGCTCCCCGAGTGGATTACCCAAATTGCGACCAGCGTTTGTGAGCTACACGGTGCCACCTGTACCGTCACCTACACCCGGCGGTGCGCCTCCGTCCTCAACGATGCCGAGCTCACCCACCTCGTAGCAGAGTGCGCCACAGAAGCGCTAGGACGCGATCGCATTCAGTGGATAGCCGACGCCTCCATGGGCGCAGAAGACTTTGCCAACTTCACCGACCTCGCCCCCGGCACTATGTTCCGCCTAGGCGTTGGCTTTCCAGGTCGGCGCAACCCACCTCTTCACAATCCCCAGTTCGAAGTCGACGAAAGCGCACTCCTCGCAGGTGTCACCACCATGGCCTACAGCGCCTATCGCTACTGGCAAACGAAGACTGTTAGCCCACAGGCGTAAAAGTGTTAAATAACTTACCAATATCGTTCAATAGATACAAGCGGCAAGTACATTTTTAGTGTTGCAATACTCTTATCGTTAAGTAGTCGTCCCTGAAAAACCCGACTCAGCTCTACGCGATCGCTCTCAGCGGGCTGT
>ERZ1740052.368-NODE-368-length-15480-cov-6.457828_pt1 | contig 15480 bp, 19 predicted proteins | sample MGYA00581750_ERZ1740052 | MGnify/ENA primary metagenome ERZ1740052 (study PRJEB43018, sample SAMN04849743) | marine metagenome | isolation source: floating plastic debris | place: Pacific Ocean | collected 2008-08-30 | study: EMG produced TPA metagenomics assembly...
GCGTGCAAATATATGGAATTGAATTTGCTTTAAAAAGTTAATAATCTGTCTTTTTTGATTAACTTACTTTTTAGAGATTTATTGTGAAAGTTAATGTTAAACAACTTACTTATTTCGAGTGTCTTCTCCCCAAAGTAATTTTTGACGAAGTGTCTTTAAATAAGATTGATTTTCTAATAAAATGGTTTTTACTGTAAAAGGTGCTTTTTGAATTTGAACTATAGTTTCCTGAGGTACAGTAGTTATTCGAGAGTCTAAAGAGATTAAAAAATCTTTTTCTCTAGCACTAACTTCTAGTTTAATATTTGTTTTTTCAGGAATAATTATAGGTCTAGCATTTAAATTATGCGGAGCAATTGGAGTAATAACTAAACTTGTTGAGTCTGGTAAAATTACAGGTCCACCACAACTTAAAGAATATCCAGTGGAACCTGTTGGTGTAGAAATAATTAATCCGTCGGCCCAATAATTAGTTAAATATTCTTCATCTAAATATGTTTTAATGCCAATCATAGAAGTAGTATTTCTTCTAGCTATGGTAACTTCATTTAACGCAAAGTTTAATTCAGAAAAAGTTTCAGTTTCTGGATTTGTTTTTATTTCTAATAAAGATCTTTCTTGTAAGCTATATTTTCCTTCTACTATAGAAGCAACAGCTTCTTTAATTTCTTTTTTTTGTACAGTAGCTAAAAAACCTAAACGACCAGTATTAATTCCTAATATAGGAATGTTTAAATTTCTTATATATGTAACAGCTCTTAAAATTGTACCGTCTCCACCAACCGTAAAAAGCATATCGAAAGAATCCGATAAATCATTAAAATGAGCGAAAACAGGATATTTTTTAGATAAAACATCATTTTCTGTAAGAAGATTGTAATATTCTTCTTCAATAAAAATTACAACATTGTGTTTTTCAAGACATTTTATAAGTGTTTTAACCTCTTTTTCTGCATTCAACGAATACGATTGCGCATATATTGCTACTTTTTTCAATAGTTCTAATGTTATTGTTAGTTTGGGGGTTACATATCTAAGTATTTCCTTAGATAATTAGCTCTATCTTTTAATTCTTCTAAATAAGAGTCGTCTTCATGTTGTGAAATAACGTTGTAGTCATATCTCCTAAATGTTTGAATAATTTCATTCATTTCTTCGGAAGATAATTTTATTGTGATTTCAACATCATCTGCACTTTCTTTAGAAACATATAAACCTAATAATTTAGCTTTGTTACTTTCTACAATTTGAGAAACTTGACTCATAGAGAAATCTGATTTTGTTTTAGCTACAATTAAAGTTTCATTGTCCTGATGCATAAAAGGACTGTCTGTAAAAACATCTAAAATATCACGTAAATCATAATAACCTATATAATTTTGATCTTCATCTAAAACAGGAATAATATTACAGTCATTTTCTGCAAATAAAGTAATTAGTTCTAATAGAGTTGTTTTAGTGTTCGTGTGAAACTGTTGAAGTAAATGTGTGTATTCAGAAAGTACAACATCTTTATTTTCTATAGTTTGAATATCATCTTCAGCAAAACATCCAATTAATTTGTTGTTTACAACTATTGGAATGTGTGTAATAGGTAAATCTTTACACAAATCATGAGCATTAAACACAGAATCTTCTAGTGAAAGTGCCTTAATTTCTTTGAGGATATAATCGTTTATATTCATTAATACGAATATAGTTTAAAAACTTTTAATACGTTATTTTTGTACTCTTAAAATACAATAATGACAAAGTTAAGCGTAAATATTAATAAAATTGCTACGTTACGTAACTCTAGGGGAGGGAATATTCCTAATTTGTTAAAAGTAGCATCAGATATTCAAGATTTTGGAGCAGATGGAATAACAATCCATCCAAGACCAGACGAACGTCATATTCGATATCAAGATGCTTATGATTTAAAACCTGTAGTAGTTACAGAATACAATATTGAAGGGAATCCGATTCAAAAATTTAAAGACTTAGTTCTAGAAATACAGCCGACTCAAGTAACATTAGTGCCAGATGGAGAAGATGTGTTAACTTCTAATGCAGGTTGGGATACTATAAAGCATCAATCATATTTGAGAGATATTATTTCAGAATTTAAAGATGCTGGTATACGAACTTCTATTTTTATAGAAACAGATTTAAATTTAATCGAAGCAGCTGCAACAACTGGTACAGATAGGATTGAATTATATACAGAGAATTTTGCCGCAGAGTTTGCCAAAGGAAATAGAGATGCTGTTAAACCTTACACAGAAGCAGCTAAATTAGCTACCCAACTCGGATTAGGGATTAACGCTGGACATGATTTGAATTTAGAAAATATAAAGTTCTTTAAAGAGAACATACCCAATTTAGCAGAAGTTTCTATTGGTCATGCGTTAATATCTGAAAGTATTTATTTAGGGATTGAAAACGTAGTTAATTTATATTTAGATCGTCTTAAATAATGAGTGAAATCTTACATAGTAAAGTAGTTGGAGAAGGAAAACCTTTATTGATTTTACATGGTTTTTTCGGTATGGGTGACAACTGGAAAAGTCATGCAAATAAGTTTGCTGAAGATGGTTTTCAGGTTCATTTGATTGATCAAAGAAACCATGGTAGAAGTTTTCATTCAGATGATTTTAATTATGAGCTATTGGTAGAAGATTTGTTAACTTATATTGAGGATAACAATTTTACTAAAGTAGATTTAATTGGGCATTCTATGGGAGGAAAAACAGCAATGCTGTTTGCTACAGAATATCCAGAATTGATTAATAAGTTAATTGTTGCTGATATTGCTCCAAAAGAATATCCACCACATCATCAAGATATTATTAAGGCTTTAGAGTCTGTCGATTTTGAAAAGCATAATTCTAGAAAATTAATTGATGAAAAATTAAGTGAGTTAATTTCAGAAGTTGGTGTACGTCAATTTATTTTAAAAAACACCTTCAGAAAAACAAAAGATCAATTAGCGTTTCGTTTTAATTTGAAGTCTTTGTCTGATAATTATCATGAAATAGTTAAGCCGTTGCCATCATTTACAGTTTTTGATGGAGAAACTTTGTTTTTAAGAGGAGGTAACTCTGGTTATATTTTAGATGAAGATGGTTTTTTAATTAGAGCACATTTTCCTAAAGCTGAAATTAAAACAGTTCCTAATGCAGGACATTGGTTACATGCAGAAAACCCAAAAGATTTTTATAAAGAATCATTTACTTTTTTAAATAAATAACCTTGGCAAATGCCAAGGTTATTTCTGAAAAGTGCCCAGGGGCGGACGAGGAAATTACCCTCTGAAATTTTCTCTTCTTTCTCTCTTGTCTTCATTCATTTCTTGATAATCTTCTTTTAATTCTTTTTTGGTAGAAGTAATATCAGCTCGCATAGTTTTTGCAAATTCATTTAATAATTTTGAATTCGTCATTAGTTTACGTTTGCCAGATGCTCTTTTTGCTAAAAAGTCAAAAGCTTTAATTTCTTTATAAATTTCTTTTTGTCGTTCAGTTCTTGCAATCTGAACTTTTAAATCTCTTTTGTCATCAATTAAATCTCTACGATCATCATTTTTATCTCGTTTTTCGTCACGAAACTCTCTTCTGTTTTTTGCTGAGTTTCTTCTTAAGACATCTCGTTTAGATTTATTGAACTCTCTTTTAGAATTTCTTAATTCAGTTTGACTTTGTTTTAATTCAATTCGATCTTGTTCAATTTTACGTTCACTTTGTTTGATTTCTCTTTTCATATCAGAAAGGATATCAATTTTTAGTGCTTTAACACGTTTTGTGTTATGACTTATAAAAGCATCTTCAAAAGCAGCTATCTTTTTTTCAAATGCTTCTAACTGACGAATATCTTTTTGCAATTGTTTCTTTCCTGTGGCAATTGCGTATTTATTGTCGAGTTTTTCTTTTTTGTCTTTAAGGTTCTGAGCGTTTGTCAAAGAACAAGTTAGGGCTAAAAACGCCGCCGTCATAATTTTCAATGTCTTCATAATTCTTTGTTTTTATTACTAAGACAATTAAAAATTAAAAAGGTTTAAAAAGAGGATTAAAATTTATTCAATAAAAATATTATAGATGTTATTTTCAATCTTAATATTGCTAATTTCTACTGTAGAAGCACAACAACCTCCTGAATTAATAACTTTTGAGGTTGCAGAAATATTAAAAGAATCTTCATCAGATAATTTTACAGAGTAATTTAAAGTTTCAGATTTTGAAATATAATTTTCAATATATATTGTTTGCGTAGTAGTATCTAAAAAAGTTTCTACAATAATGTTGTCATTCTCTCTGATGATATTTATATCGTCTTTGGAGATTGTATTGTTTTGAATCAAATTTTCGTTTGAATTCTTATCAATTAATTTAAAGCTTAAATTAAAAGAATTAGGACAGTAAAAGACTGCATCATGAGTATCATTGCAACCTCCATTTGGATTGCACGATTGTAAAATTATAATAGTAAATAGAAAAAAAACTTTTTCATTTTAATAGTGTTTGTAATCTATATTACATAGATAACAAACACATATAAAGGTTGCGTTCTTTTACTGTTAAAAAACGAATATTTAATGTTTTTCTTGAGAAAGTTTCTTTTGGTAACGACCTTGAACAATATCAGTAATAATTAAAACAGCAATAACAAAATAGAATGTTGTTTTACTCATCGGTTCTACAGGGTTTCCAAATAGTTTAATATGTGCTAAATGTCCACCTTCAGTAACTAACATAATCCCTACAATTAAAAGAATGAAAAGACCTAATACTTCGTACATTCTATTTTTTGCTAAGAATTTAGAGATTCTATCAGCTAAAACTAACATTAACAATCCACTAATTACAATAGCAATAGCCATTACAATAAAAGCTGTAGTTGAGTTTTCTATACTACTAGTTAAGCCTATCGCAGCTAAAATAGAGTCAAATGAAAAAACAAGGTTCATGATGACAATACTAACGATGGCTGCATTAGCGGTTTTTTTTCCGTTACCTTCTGCTTCTGGATCATGATTTAAATCTTTAATGGAAATCATGTGCCATATTTCTTTTATAGCTGTATAGATAATAAAACCTCCACCGATTAAAACAATTATACTGTGTCCGTTAAAAGCAAATTCTACAACATCTTTAGCTCCACCAGTTAACCATGAAAAAGGAGTTTGAAAAAAATCTATAATTGAAATTAAAACAAAAAGAAGAACAATTCTTAATCCGATTGCAATTAAAATTCCTGTTTTACGTACTCTTTTTCTATCTGCTTCTGGAGCTTTTTTAGATTCTAGAGAAATATATAATAAGTTATCAAATCCTAGAACGGCTTGTAAAAAAACAAGCATTAAAAGCGTAAAGATGATTCCTAACATAATAAGTAAAGCTTTTTATTTTTCGGCTAATTTATAGTAATTTAAAAAAGTGATCAAATATAATTTTAGAATTTTGTTCAACAAAAAAAACGAGACGAATAAACATATTGTCTATTGTCTCGTTGCCCCCCGTCCTTAAAAAGTTGGGAAAACTTCAAGGAATTTTTTTATCTATTTTTTGAATAATTGATTTAATATTATCATCTAAAGTTTGTTTCTCGCTATAAAACTTTTCAAAAACAAATACTATAGCTTTGGCTATTTTAATATTGTTTCTTTTGCCAGAATATACCTTCTGTATGGTTTCTAAAGAAAAATTTTCACCTTGTTGTAATAAATAATCTTTTACTTTTTCTCTATACTTTGGAGGTTTAATTTTTTCTAATTCTTTTCGTTGCAAATCTGTTATCATAAAAACTTTACACGTTTCTAAATTTTAAAAAGTACTTTACTCTATATTTGTACGAGTTTTGTACTAACTACATTACAAATTTATAAACAAAATTCTAAAAAACAAAAACAAAATTCTAATTATTTGGAAAAAAGTTATTTATATGAGCGATTTTATTGACGAAACATACAAAAGAGTTGAAGAGATAATCGTTTTTAAAAATATGAATATCAGTTCTTTTGAGGATAAAATAAAAGTTTCTAATAATTCGATTGGTACTGCAATACGAAGAAAAGCTTCTTTTAAAAGTAATGTTTTAAACAAAATTCTAAATTCTTTTCCAGATATCAATCCTACATGGTTGCTTACAGGTCGAGACGATATGTTGCTTAAAAACATAGCTGTAGTTGGTGTTAACGAACCAGAGGAAACTTATAATTCAAAGAACACTTCTGAGTTGAAAAAAGAATTAATTTATCTACTTACTGAAAATGATGAAGTTAAGAGTGTTTTAATTGAGCAAGTGCAATCTTTATTACATCAAAAAAAATAGAAAATCGTTTTTGTAAAGAAGGAATTATTATGTTTTAGATTTTTTTCTTTTTTCATTCAATAAAACTCTTGGTTCTCAAGAAGAAAAGTATTAATTTTGCACCCAATTTTTTAAGAAGATAGTCATAACATGAATATTACAAAAGAAAATATAGATGCGTTAAACGCAGTTGTAAAAGTTGATATCGTAGCTGAAGATTACAAAGAAAAGGTTGCTGAAGTTCTAAATGATTATAGAAAGAAAGCAAACATTCCTGGTTTTAGAAAAGGTCATGTGCCAATGGGAATGGTAAAGAAGCAATACGGTAAGTCCGTAATGATTGATGAAGTAAATAAGCTTTTACAAGAGAGTTTAAACAAATTCTTAGTTGAAGAAAAGCTAGATATTCTTGGTAATCCATTACCGATTGTTAAAGACGACTTTTCTTGGGATACAGATCAATTCACTTTTGAATTCGAATTAGGTTTAGCTCCTGAATTTAGTGTTGATTTAGAAGGTAAAAACAAAATCAAAGAATATAAAATTGTAGCTACAGAGGAATTAATTGATAAAGAGGTTGAAAATATTCAAACTCGTTACGGAAAATTAATCGCTCAGGAAGTTGCTGAAGAGCACTCTAATGTTACAGGAACTTTTGTTAACGAAGAAAAAGGAATTAACAAAAAGTCGACTTTCTTAGTAAATGATTTAAAAGGAAAGAAAAACGAAAAGAAATTAATCGGAGCAAAAGCTGGGGATGTAATTGAGTTAGATACTAAGAAACTTTTCGAAGAAGACTTTAAATTACCACAAGTTTTAGGTGTTTCTAACGAAGATGCTAAAGACTTAGACGTTACAGTTACTTTCACAGTAGAAGAAGTTAATAAAACTGAATTAGCAGAATTAGATCAAGAGTTATTTGATAAATTATTTGCTGATGGTAGCGTTAAAACTGTTACTGAGTTAAAAGATAAAATCAAGGAAGATGCTGAGAAGCAATTCCAACAACAAGCAGATCAACAATTATTAAATGCAGTTACTGAGCATTTAATCGAGAATACTAAGTTTGATTTACCTGAAACGTTCTTACAAAAGTGGTTACAAACTGCTGGAGAGAAAGAACTAACTTTAGAAGAAGCTAAAGAAGAGTATACAAAATCTGAAAAAGGTTTACGTTACCAATTAATCGAAGGAAAGATTATGAAAGATAACGGAATCAATTTAGAGTATGCTGAGTTATTAGACTACGCTAAAGGATTTATTAAAGCTCAAATGGCTCAATTTGGAAACATGAATCCAGAAGAGGAAGAGTTAAATAACATCGCAGGTAGAGTTTTAGCTAACCAAGAAGAAGCACAACGTTTACAAACACAATTACTTTCTCAAAAGCTTTTAGGTTTCTTTAAAGAAAATATGAAGTTTAAGAGTAAAGAAGTTTCTTACGAAGACTTTATTAAAGAAGTTTACAAATAAGATTGTAACTAAGATAAAATCAAAAGCGAGATGTTTTCATCTCGCTTTTTTATGAGTAAACTTTACTATAATAATTCAAAATAGAATAGTAATATGGCTATAGAATCAAAGAAACCATGTATGGCTATATTTAACCATAAATTGTATTTGTGCTTGTAGAATATAAAAGATAAAGTTGCTCCCAAAATTCCTGTTACGATTTGACCTGTAATTCCTTGATAGGAGTGTAACATCCCGAAAAGTATTCCGAATAAAATAATATTGAGAGATATACTTAATTTTCCTTCTCCGAAAAGTTTTACAAATTGCTTCATAAAATATCCTCTCCAAACAATTTCTTCTCCAAAAGCAGCAGAAATCCAAATGAAGGCCAATGAAACAATTAAAAGTGTTGGGTTGTTTTTAATAGTGTCGAAAGTAGAGAAATCTATAGGTTGTTTTGTTAAGTAAGTTGTTCCAGGAACTAATACGAAATAGTATAAGACAAAGAGTCCAACTGCATATAATGTGGCTTTAATTAATATAGTGTTTAATGTGAAATCTTTTTTCTGAAAACCTAATGATTTCAAAAACTTAGATTTGAATTCAATGTAACTAACAAGAAGTACAAATAATGTTGCTAAAATGATTTCGAAATAATCGATATCTAATGGGAGTTTCCAAAAAATAAAAAGGAAAAGAATTGAAAAAACAGGTAGTAATTTTGATTTAAATAGTGAAATGTTCATGATTTGTATTTGTTATTTTCGATGGCGAAGTAAAATCAAAAACAGTAACTCAGCTATTGTTTTTATTAGGGTTTTACCGAATGGTAGCAAAATTATTACTGAATAAACACTAACTATCAAGTTTGTTTTCAAACCAAATCATAAACTCTTTCTTTTTATATCTGCTAATAGCTAATTCAGATAAGTTTTTATCAGGTAGATTTGGTTTTAAAGACAAAATTAACTTCCCATTTTGTCCAGAAATTATTTCTTGAATGGCATTTATATGAACGATAACTTGTCGATTTGCTCTAAAGAATAATTGTTCATTTAGTAGCTCATCTAATTTTTGAAGTGTAAAATCAGTAATAATAGAATCGTTATTGTTCTTTACTAAAAAAACAATCTTCTCTTGACTATAGAAGTAGGCAATGTCTGAGTAAGAAATTATTGAAGTTCTTCCGTTTTTCTTTACAGTTAATTGACCTTGAATTACACCAAATTTGTGGAGTTTATATATTTTCTCACCATAAAGTAAAGCAATAGCAATAATACTTAGTAATAAAGTTAAGAGTAATCCAATAAAAAAATAATAGAAAAGAAACTCAGCTTTGGCAATCCATATCGCTAAGAAATAAAAAGGAAGATATGCTAAAGTTATAAAGCCTAAAGTAGAGAAAATATAATGAAAAATTGTTATCCAATTTACTGTTCTAAATAATTGTTTTCTCTCAAAATATTTGAAATTTCGGTCAGCTATAATTCCAATTACAGTTCCTATTATTATAGAACTTATTGTAGATATTAAAGGGAAACTGTAGCCTTCATCAGGATCATAATCTGTTAAGTGACTTGTGAATAATGATAGTAAAGTGAGGATTAATAAATTTCTAATTAAACTTCCTTTTTTATTAATGAAATTTATTGCATTGTTTTTTAAATTCATGAAGAATAAAAATAACTACGAATTAAAAGATTTATGGATTAGTTGTAAATTACATCAAATTGATATACAGGATCTTCATTGTCGAATTCAAAAATTTTAGAATAATCTATTACATTTTCAATGTTGTCTAATTTACACAAGTAAGCAACTACTGAGCACAAACCGTTAAATAAAGTGTCTTTGTTAGTTGGATTATCAGGTTTTTTGTTATAATGACAAAGCGGAACTGTATAGCCACAAGCTTCTAAAAAAACTTTTTCTGTATGTAAAAGTTCTAAAGGACTATAGCCATTAAATTTTCTACCTAATTTTTGATGCACTCTTCCTACATAACTCAACTCTGTTGATCCATGATCATCTGATAAATGTTTCCAACTATCATGATTGTCTAGTATGTTGCCTACAGCACATGCTGAACAACACTCGGGATTTAATTCGTTATTATGAAAAGCGTTGTATAATTTAATTAAAGCTTGTTCTAAACGTTTGGGAGTTTCCATCTGCATTACTATTTATCAACTTTTAAATATACAAAATATTGGTTGTACCTTTGCGGAAATTAAGTTAAATGACAGCTTTCGAAGATTTAGATTTATCAAATCCATTAAGAAATTCAATTGCCGATTTAGGATTTACGCATTCAACACCAATTCAGGCTCAGGCATTTCCCGTAGTACGATCAGGAAAAGATCTAGTTGGAATCGCACAAACAGGTACAGGTAAAACTTTTGCATACATTTTACCAATACTAAGAGATTTAAAGTTTTCTAAACAATTACATCCAAGAGTACTTATTCTTGTACCTACACGAGAACTGGTTTTACAGGTTGTTGAAGAGATAGAAAAATTAGCAAAGTATATTACGTTAAGAGTTTTAGGAGTTTATGGAGGTGTAAATTTAAATAGACACAAACAAGCTGTTGCTGAAGGCTGTGATATTATTGTAGCAACACCCGGTAGATTGTACGATTTAGCAGTAAGTAGAGTTTTAAAATTGAAATCGATTCAGAAATTAGTAATTGATGAAGTTGATGTGATGTTAGATTTAGGATTTAGATTTCAAATTTTAAATATTTTCGATTTGCTTCCTGAAAGAAGACAGAATATTATGTTTTCTGCAACTATGACTGAAGATGTAGAGGCATTAATAGATGATTTTTTTGTTGCGCCTAAGAAGATAGCTATTGCTGTAAGTGGAACACCTTTAGATAATATTGAGCAAACTGCTTATGAAGTTCCTAACTTTTATACCAAGATTAACTTAATTAATTACCTGCTTTTTGATAAAAATGAATACAACAAGGTTTTAATCTTTGCACCTAATAAGAGAAATGCAGATCGTATTTTTAATCTTTTAGAAGAAGAATTTCCAGGCCATAACTGTGTTATTCATTCTAATAAAACTCAGAATTATAGAATTAAATCTATAGAGAATTTTAATGAAGGAAAACATAGAATTTTAATAGCAACAGATGTTATTGCACGTGGTTTAGATTTACAAGAAATTTCTCATGTTATTAACTTTAATCCAACGCTTTTCCCAGAAAACTACATGCATAGAATTGGTAGAACAGGTAGGGCAGAGCATAAAGGAAAATCTATTTTATTAAGTACAGCTAAAGAACAAGAAGCAAAAACTAGAATAGAAGAATTGATGGATTATGTAATTCCAAAGCTCGATATTCCAGAACAAGTAGAAATTTCTAATCAGTTAACAGAAGAGGAAAGACCTAAAGAAGATAAATCGCAATCAAGAAATAGAAGCTCTCAAGAGTATGTTCCTGGTCCAGCTTTTCATGAAAAGAAGGATAAAAACAAAAAGGTGAATTTAGGAGGAAGTTACAGAAGTGAGATTGCGAAGAAATATAAGAAGCCAAAAACAAGAGGAGATAAAAATTTCAATAAGAGAAATAAAAAGAAATGATGCAGGCGCTTACAGATCAAGAGTTACATAATTTAGCAATGAACTTCGTAGGAAAGAAGTTACAAGATATGGGCTATGAGTTTGTTGCTGTAAATAGTCAATTAAAAAAACACCCACAATTTGTGTTATTCAAAAAAGGTGAGCCAACAATATTTGTTTTAGTTAAAGCAACTAAAAATTTACAGAGTCCAAATGAATATGATACAATTTGGATGGAAACATTTATAGCACACGCAAAGAAAATGAATGCTAAAGTTTGGTATGCTGGCGTTGGTGTAGCAAATGCAGAAAGTGTTGATTTACCGGTTTTTAAAGGTCAGCCGTACTATTTTGCTTTTGATGATATTATAAAATTATAATATTGATAATCAATGCTATGCAGAATATGTGAAATTTATGTCCATTTATAACTATTTCCAAACATTTAATACAAAAGAGGAAAAAACCTTAAAAAAAACGCAACCTTCTGTGTATCTTTGTATTGGGATTATTTTAAATTATTAACTATCATGGGGAAATTATTACTTAAGAGAGTTAGTGGTTTTTTTAAAAGTTTATTCGGACTATTAGCAGACTTCGGAAGTGGAGCGAGCTATGCTTTAAGAAATTAAAAGAAAAACCGTTAACGGAGACACTTATTACGGGCTAAGTAATAAGTGTTTTTTTATTCCCCTTAAGATATTAATGAAACAATTACTTCAAGAAATCCATAATTGTACAATTTGTAAAGATTTTATAGAACCTAGGCCAGTTGTCGAAGCTAGTGTAGATTCTAAAATCATAATTATAGGACAAGCTCCAGGAACTAGAGTACATGCTACTGGTATTCCTTGGAACGATCCTAGTGGTAAACAATTACGAAAGTGGTTGAATGTTTCAGATGAACAATTTTACAACACATCGCTTTTCGGAATAATACCAATGGGATTTTGTTACCCTGGAAAAGGTAAATCAGGAGATCTTCCACCAAGAAAAGAGTGCGCCACAGAATGGCATCAACAGTTACGGGATAAAATGCCTAATGTAGAGTTAGTATTGTTAATAGGAATGTATGCACAAAATTATTATTTAAAGGATAAAGCAAAACGAACATTAACAGATACGGTAAACAATTATGAAGACTATTTGCCAGATTATTTCGTATTGCCTCATCCATCACCAAGAAATAGATTTTGGTTGTCTAAAAATCCTTGGTTTGAAAAATTTGTAGTTTCCGAATTAAGAAACCGAGTTAGTAAGATTCTGAGATAAAATCAATTTCGTGTAGTTAGTATCGTTAAAAATTTCAGGAATAAGTATTTCTTGTAAAATACATTTATCTAAAATAAAAGAGAATACTTTTTCTTGTAATTGAGATTCTGTATACGTTTGCTTTATGTCTTCATCTTCTAGTAATTGCTTACATAATTCGTTAGTTGAGATTGCTTCTTCAAAATAGAAAACTAAATTTTCCCAGTCTTGTAATTCTAATATTTCAATTTCATTTATTTGTGGACTATTGAATTCTAAAAAAGAGATTTCATCTTTCTCAGAGATTTTAACTGTAGGATTTAATTTGAATTTAGTGTTGTAAAGCGTATTTATATCATGAGTTCTGAAATAATCATAAACTGTAAATAAATATTCTTTTCTACGTTCAGAAATTTCAAAGCGTTTTTCCCAAAGAGAATTTTCTAGACCTTTCTGAGTAATATCTTTATAAACTTCAGGATATTCATACATTAATAAAGCTTCTATTTGTTCACATGCATGTAAAGATTTTTTTGCATATCCAATAGCATGGACATAGTTGGTTTGAAAACCTGCAAGATGAAAGTTTGTTAATTTGGCGAAATTCGGATCAACATTTTCTAGTAAAGGACTTATACCGATGCCATTTTTACTAGCTAAGGCATGACCTAATAACTGTTCAAAAATCATATTAAACATACCAACATCTATTTTAGGAAATAAATGTTCGTTCTTATGGATCATTTCTAATGCTTTTGAATATAAATTCTTGTAAAATTTTAAATCATTTCCACCAATAACACCAGCATTAAAAGCTAATACTTTTTTATTTTGATACAACGAATTCACAATCTCTGTAGGAACAAAATCAAAAATTTTTAAAATAGCATCTAATGTTTCCTGGTAAATAGGATAGTTATCTTCTATATTCTGACAAAAAATAGGACTATTTACTTTTGATTCAGGAAACTTTTCCCAAATAAAAACATCAGTATCTACATGAATAAAAGGTTGTTTTTGTAAACTATAGGTATGAAGTTTTGGAAGCGCCCAAAGATTAGAATTATAATTGTCTAAATCATCTAAAGTAGTGTGGATTTCAGTATAAGGTAGATTTAAAATATCGCCCAAAACCTTTTTACCATGTTGATCTGTATATAATGTAATTTCAGAATAATGCTCCTTAAATTTTAAACAACTTAATGCTATACTGTAGTAAAAGTATTTTTCATCAAGCCAACCTGCTTTGAATCTTGCATTAGGGTGATTTGAGTTTTTTAGAAAAGGTTTAGACCAAAAGCTTTGTATAATCATAATAGGTTAGGTTTGTTAAAATGAGATGAGTAACTTTTACTCATCTCAAAAAAAAATGATTTGCTTAACAGCTTACACAATAGTTAGATGCAAACTGTGGAGCATAATATTTGTAACGTCTATCGTTTTGACATCCATTTACGTTAATTACCCCGTAATTTTGAGGAACACTGCTAGGACAACAAACGAAGAAACAACTGTATGTACTGGCATGACCATGATCATATCCTCCAGAAATAGTTTTAGCTTCTTCTTTAGATAAAAGAATAGCCCCTTTTACTTTGTTTAAAAAATCATTTTTCATTTTTATTTGATTTAATTTATTACCTACTCGTAAGCTTTTCGGTTTCCGCTATATAAGATAAAAGTGAAGTTTAAAGACATTTACTTTTTGTTGGTCTGGATTGCGCAATCTATTTTTAATAGATGTTTTCAAATGCTGAAATCATCGATTTGAGTGTATAATAGGAAAGAGAGAAAAATGAAATTTCTAGCAATTCATATGAAATTAAAACTTCATAAATCTTTCATAACTCTTTTGAGTTTTATTAAATAAAACCTGTTGAATTTTAAATTTACAAGAAAAAAACAGTGAAAAATAAATGGAAATCTTAAAGTTTGGCACTATCACGATTTCGTGTTGATAACTTTTAGCTAGTTTGAGTTGAGGAAATGTGATTCCATAAAAAAAGCTACTCAGAATTTCTGGTAGCTTTAATTTATATCATGTTTTGAGAGTTGTTTAATGTGCCTCTAACCAATTTTCTCCTAAACCAATTTCAACATCTAAAGGAACGGCTAGTTTAAAAGCATTTTCCATTTCATGTTTAATAATTGGTTTAATCGTTTCTAATTCGTCTTTATGAGCATCGAAAACCAATTCATCATGAACCTGTAATAACATTTTTGATTTAAATCCTTCTTCTTTAAATCGTTCATGAATGTTAATCATGGCTAATTTGATAATATCTGCCGCACTACCTTGAATTGGAGCATTTACAGCATTTCGTTCTGCTGCACCTCGAACAATTGCGTTTCTAGAATTAATATCTTTCAAGTAACGTTTTCTTCCAAGAACAGTTTCTACATAACCATTATCACGAGCAAAGTCTACTTGTTTTGCCATGTAGGCTTTTAACTTTGGATATGTTTTGTAATAAGCTTCAATTAATTCTTTAGATTCTGAACGAGTTAAATTTGTTTGATTACTTAATCCGAATGCAGAGACTCCATAAATAATTCCGAAGTTTACAGTCTTTGCATTACTACGTTGTTCACGAGTAACTTCATCTAGCGCTACATTAAATACTTTTGCAGCTGTAGAAGCATGAATATCTTCTCCGTCTTGGAAAGCTTTAATCATAGTTTCTTCTTCACTTAACGCAGCAATAATTCGAAGTTCTATTTGACTGTAATCGGCGGCTAATAAGGTATAATTTTCGTCTTTAGGAATAAAAGCCTTACGAACTTCTTGTCCGCGTTTTGTACGAATTGGAATATTCTGTAAGTTCGGATTGTTAGAACTTAACCTTCTGGTTGCGGCAACTGCTTGTTAATATACTGATTTAACTCTATTTTTTTTCGTATTAATTTCATAC
>ERZ1740052.369-NODE-369-length-15458-cov-11.344284_pt1 | contig 15458 bp, 10 predicted proteins | sample MGYA00581750_ERZ1740052 | MGnify/ENA primary metagenome ERZ1740052 (study PRJEB43018, sample SAMN04849743) | marine metagenome | isolation source: floating plastic debris | place: Pacific Ocean | collected 2008-08-30 | study: EMG produced TPA metagenomics...
CATTCCCTTGGGTTTGTCACCAATTGCGAATGTACCGATTTTGTTGCAACTCATCAATTCCAAAGCTGACTCGAATACCAAGCGGATGGGAATATTATTAACTCGTTCCCTCAACCATAAAACTTGATCGTAGTCGAATAGCAAGCTACCGAAAAACACATCAGCATCTTGAAGTGCAGTTTCTACCTCAGTTTGTTTGCTGATGATATCGCGATCGCTAAATACCCGAATATCCAAATCGGAGCAGCGAGATACAGCCATATCGGCAGCTTTACGATACAAACCAGCGTTGAAAGATTCAAACCCTGCAATCAAGACGATGCGCTTCATGTTCCAAAACCACAAAACTTTTTATTCTACAACTTTAGCGAAATCATATGCTTAAAGGGAGTAGGGAATGGAAAGTGGGCAGAAAAAGTATAAGTAAGTCGGCACAAATAAACCGAGCTATGTAACAAGATGTAAATTACCCTCAAACCCTTATTGCTACTTGCTACTTGCTACTCGCTACTCTCTTGCCCTAATTACGATTTTCAACGCCCACCTACTTAGCTGTATTTATTGTACCTATTTGATAATCAAAGCATAATTACTTAAAAATTAGTCAGATAAAATCTAAATGAAAATTTACAATATATCTTTTTGTAATTAGTGAATATTGATAATTACAGATTTGAGTTGATGCATTTAGAGTTGAATAATAGATTGTTTTTCACAAAAATATAGTATTTATGTAAATAGTCATCATAGGTCTTTATTAGTATTTTGTTACTCCCTTACCGTCAGAAGATTACTGAGAAAAAAACCGCAGAGACGCAGAGAGCGCAGAGTAAAGAGGTAAAAAAGAATAGGTAATCTTAGAGCGGGACAGGATTAAAATTTTTTAACTATCAAATATACAAGGGTTTTTTACCACAAATAAAACAACCCAAAATCTAAAATACAGTTGCTCATATGTAATAAAATTCTCTTGACATATATGATATTCAATGTTTTAAAAGTAATGTTTAATATATAGGGTAACTAAATGAGATTTGGAATTGATATTGGGCATAATTCTCCACCGGACACTGGAGCAAACGGAATAAAAAACGAAGAAGATTTAACATTTGATGTCGGAAATAGAGTGATGGGTAAATTAAAAGATTTAGGACATCAAGTTGTAAATTGTAAGCCAGCAAAATCTTATAGTGTAGGAAATTCTTTGCGTCAAAGATGCGCGAAAGCGAATGAAAGTAAAGTGGATGTTTTTGTTTCCATACATTTTAATACTTTTAACGGGTTTGCAAACGGTAGCGAAGTATTTTCTATTAGCGAAACTGGTAAAAAAATATCGAAATCAGTATTAGATGAAATTATTAAAATGGGGTTTTTTAATCGTGGCATTAAAAATGGTTCCCATTTATTTGTTTTGAAAAATACAAATATGCCTGGAATTTTAATCGAATGTTGCTTTATTGATTCTGCAAAAGATATGAAGTTATTTAATTCGGAATCAATGGCAAATGCGATTGTTAAAGGTTTGACTGGTAAATTATCTTCTACTCCCGTGATTTGGGTCCCCGATGAAACATCAAATCCCGATGTATCTGTAAATAGATTGCAAAAAACTTTGAATCGTCTCAGAATGACAGATTACACTGGCAAACCTTTAGATGAAGATAATGAAATTGGGCCAGCAACAGCATCCGCAATTAGGAAATTTCAAGAGATAGTTGATATTCAACAAACAGGCATTATGGGTAACAGTACATGGGCAGCAATCAATCAAGTTGTAGCAAAGCCAATAATTAAAAAAAATCATGCTGGCGGTATAGTGATGAAATATATACAATACCGCGTGGGTGCCGAAGTTGATGGTATATATGGCCTGTACACAGAAGCAGCAATTCAACAATTTCAAAGAGCAAATGGTTTGTATGCCGATGGAATTATCGGTAATTTAACTTGGCGTAAATTGATTAGTTAGGAGTTAGTTGTTAGTTGTTAGTGGTTAGTGGTTAGTTGTTAGTTGTTAGTGGTTAGTGGTTAGTTGTTAGTTGTTAGTTGTTAGTGGTTAGTTGTTAGTTGTTAGTTGTTAGGAGCAAAAGTGTATGTTTCTTAATTTATTTTATGAGTATTAAATTATAAATATTTGTGGGAATCTTTTGGAATATCACCTGCAATGGCACAATTAATATTAAAGCGGTTTTTTAATCAGTAATCGATGTTGGGTTAGGTTGCTTCTTCAGCTTTCCTAAACCATAAATGATTCGTGCGCCTTTAACCCAACCTACCACTCCTAACTTACCTCTTTCCTCTGGGGAGCATCCCAATTTTACAAAAAGCCCGCAGGCTGTAAGCGGGCGGGCTAATACTACGAAGCCCCTCTTCAGGGGCTACGAGGATTCTTAGCCCCTGAAGAGGGGCTTAGTTTCTGTAGCCGCACCCTTATAGGGTGTCGGTAAAATATTTTTTCAAATTTGGGATGCTCCCTTTCCTCTGCGCCCTCTGCGCTCTCTGCGGTTTTTTAATCAGTAACTCCTAACTCCTAACTTATAACTCCTAACTCATAACTCATAACTCCTCACTCCTAATCTCAAACTCCTCCTTCCTAACTCCTAACTCCTAATTCCTAACTCCTAACTCCTAAATTTATTCTGCTCGTGTACGTGGTAATTATGTCCAGCTAAAGCCATAGCTAAAAATCCCCACAGCACCATTCCAGCAACACCTAACATTCCGCTGTTACCGGCTAAAGTGGATATCATGGCGATACCAATACCCCGCGATGCAGCCATAAAGGAATCGAAACGACATTCGGTAAATTGAAATACTTGATAAACCAATATCAGCATTCCACCTAAATAAAATACCGCTCCAAACCAACCTAATGTGAAAAAGGTATCGAGAAATCCGCTGTCAATTACAATTGGTTCTAAAATACCTTGTTCGTTAAGAGTAAATGTATTTCCTACTCCATTGCCAAAGCCGTTAGTAAGAGCTTTATTTAAACCGTCTTCGTAAATTTTTTGCCTTACTTGAGCGCTATCGTCTTTTTCTAATTCGGTAAAAGTTTCAAAGCGATTCGTAATCGTTTCTGAAAATGGCTCAATTGTTGTTAAAGGTACGATACAAAGTGCCATCAACAAGATAACTACAACTAAACGCATTTGAGACTGTGCTTTTAAAGAACCAAATAAAGTGACTAATCCTATTAGCCAAGCGCCCCATAAAGTACGTACAGATGTTAGCAAAAGTGATAAATAACCCCCAGCAGTAGCAGGAATATTTAGATAGTGAGTGTGAGTGAAAAGTAACAACAAACCAGCCATCATTACACCTGAAAAAGGCGCGGGAGAAGCCATTGTACTCCACACGCGTAGTTCCAAAGGTGCTGGGTTTCCCATGCTTTTAAGCTCGGTTTCTATCAGCCAATATACATCCCATTCAGGTGCGACTATAAACTGCCAAACTCCGTAAGCTCCCATTACTAATACACCCCAAATGAAAGTACGTTGAAGCACTTGCCGATATTGAGGATATTCTCGCCATTTAATAAATAAGAAGAAAGCAAAAGTAATAGGAGGTAGCCAATCGAAAATTCCCCTAGCCACAGTCATGGGTGCAGTTTTAATTAATCCAATCAGCGCACCGTAAAAAACTCCCAAAAATGCCATTACAAAAGGTAAACCACCTTGCCGTAGGGATTTGGGAAGATATACGATTAGAGAATGTAAAGTAAGTAAAGTTACTAAGTATTGCGATACAAGCATAAAGCGACTGGGATCGAAACCGCTTCTTAGATCGACGATACGAGTCACAAATGGCGTAACGAACCACAGCCACCATGTAAAACCAATATAAAGAATGGGATATCTAAAATAGAGAAAAGCACCCACTGCAAAAGAAACAGCAATATATCCATTTCGCAGGATAGCTGTAGCACCCGAAAAGATACATACAGCCGTAAACAAGACAAATGCCAGAATCGCCGTCCAACCCAAGGGAGGCTCTAAACCAAAAGAAAATCTTTTTTTACGAATAGTGTTTAAAGTATGATTCACTGCTTCAAGTTAAAGAATAGTTAGGAGTTAGGAGTTAGGAGTTAGGAGTTGGGAGTTAGGAGTTAGGAGTTAGGAGTTGGGAGTTGGGAGTAGCAAGTAGCAAGTCGCGAGTAGCAAGTAAATTAACTTATTGTTTTATTCTTGTACGTGCTGCTTAATTCTCCATTCCGAAGCAATTACTCGCTACTCGCTACTCGCTACTTTTAAAATGTCCCCTATCTCACCATCCCCTATGCCCTATGCCCTATGCCCAATTCCCCATTAATGACTGTCTGTAATCCTTGCCAGCGCCCGCGCCAGGATGCGAGTAATTTTTTACCTGCTAATAAACCTTCGGAGGGAAGAAAGCGCAACCACTGAATGAAACCCATTGCTTCGCGGGTTCCTATTGTTATAGCCCAAAATAAAAATGCTAATTTTTGGAATGGTGAAAAGTATTCTAATAAAGCTACTGTTTCGTTGTGTACGGCGTTAGCGAAGGCAGTTTGATTGAAACTGTTGCGCCTATCTTCGTCAAATCTCTTTGCTGGATAATGATTAACCGCTACTTGTGGATCGTAAATTAATTTCCAACCGGCTCGTTTTAATTTTAAAGAAAAAGCTAATTCAAAGTGAACTTGAGCGCCAGTACCTTTCATTCGTTCGTCAAAGTGCCAGCCTTGAATGGCAGCACGTCGAAAGCTCATGTTTACTCCTTTGAGTACGTCAACTTCCCTGGCTTCACCAGTACCTATATGATGGTTGCCGATTACTCTACCAAACCAGCTTACTTGTCCGACTGTTCCCGAATTACCATCTTCTAAATCGCTGCCGTGATAAACCCAATCGCGCCCCCCGACTCCACCGACGCGCTCGTCTGCTAGATAATGGCTTTCAATACGTGCCAACCAATCGGGATGGGGAGCAGCATCATCATCTGTAAAAGCTACAATATCTGAACGAGCTGCATCAAGCCCGACATTCATGGCTGCAACTACTCCGGTAACAGTTACCGTTGCAGTGCGTAATGCTAAATGACTGCAATTAAAGTCTGCTAAGAATGACCAAGTTTCGGTATCCGTATCGCGCACTACCACTATGACTTCATCAGCCCCCCGAGTTTGATTTTTCAATGCTTCCAGGCAGCGAGCTAAATCTTGGCTGCGTCGGTAAGTTGGTATGATGAGTGCGATCGCCATTGTTAATTAATCTCCTCAAATAAGTCTACATATTGTTTTGCCATGCTGTTCCAGGTATGTTGCAGAGCAATTTCTCTAGCAATTCGACCCATATTACTTCTTAAATCGGGATTGAGGCTCAATTTTTGCATTGCTTCAGCTAAAGCTTTGCTATCATTTGGGTTTGGTAAAACTATTCCAGCTTCGGGAACTATCAAAGGAGCAGCACCCGTACAGCTTGCGGTAATTACTGGTAGCCCTGTCGCCATTGCTTCTGTAATGACTAAGCCGAAAGGTTCGTAGCGCGAAGGAAATACGAAGAAATCTACAGCTTTCATTATAGAAGGGACATCGCGGCGAAATCCCAGAAAATGCACTCTGTCGTTAAGTCCCAGAGATTTAGCTAACTGCGGATAAGGGCTGCCATCGGTAACGCCTACCACCGCTAAATGTAAATCGGGAACTTCCACCAAAGCTTTTAGTACAGTGTCTAAATTTTTCCGAGGTAGTCTGATATCCCCAGCAAACATTGCTAAAGGAACCCCATCGGGTAAATTCCATGTTTGACGACTAACACCGTTACCGGGTGAAAATTCCTCAATATCTACCCCATTACTAATGACTCGAATTGCGTTTTGAGGTACCCCGATTTCTTGTAAATCTTCAGCGACTTTATCGGAAACTGCAACTACTACTTTTGTGTTGTCAAATGCTTGTTTTTCCCAACCCGTGTTGAGTTTCGTATACAGCCACTGGTAAAAGTTATATAAAGAAAGATATGGATTAAGGATAGTTTTTTTGGCAGAAGGTGTAGTTTCTAATTTAGAAAACTTCAACCAAGAATTATGCACAAAATGTACGGCATTCACATCTGAATCAGCCCAGGTAATAGCACCATTTGCTTTCACTAAATCGAGGCGATCGCGATGTTTTTTTAGCCAATTAGTGCTTTTGTAAGCAAACACCATGTTCCGCATTAATTCTGTGGGAACTTTTGCAGAAATAGGAACCCAATTAATAGAAGAGTGTTTTTCTAATTCCGGAGCAATCTTACTTGCCAATACCGTTACATGATGCCCGCGACGAATAGCTTCCCAGGCAACTTCATAGTTTACCCTTCCTTGACCATCACCTTTAATTAAACTGTGAGTAACAATGCAAAGCTTCACGATACTATCAGCCTGCTATAAGATTAATAAATAATTGAGGTTCTGAGCGTGTCTACTATATTAAAGCCTTTCAAAAATATGTGAGATACTTGTTAAGCAAGGATTATTTTGTTCCCTATTCCCAGCAACAACTTTCTTCTTTATTCACGTATCAAGAAATAATTACTGAAGAAACTGCTTCCGATTCAGGAATTTCTTTCTGTTCCCATAATAGATGAATGCGAGAACGACGAATAATTTCCGGCCAAGCTTGAATTGCTCTTCGCTTCAATAAATATCCGCTCATATGAACAAAATATATAGTTATAAAAGCTAATAATTTAATCGGATTGGGGAACAAATTTTTATAGCGTTTAATACCAATATAAAGTCTAGCTGCTTCTATATGTAATTCATAATTACTTACGTCGCCAATACCGGGTGCATCAAGTACGCTATCGGTGCTTTTTTCATTTACTTTTAACTCCGGACAAGATACGATTTTGTAACCGTATTTAATCGCTCGCAAGCAAAGTTCTGCATCTTCATAACCGAAAAATATGTCTTCATCCCATTGCTCTTGAGAGAAAAACTGTCTGGGAAACAATGCAGCATGAATTACTACTGTTTCCGGAGTACCTTCGGTGGCACGAAAGTATCCTCGAAAAGATAATTTAGATGGTAGCAGTTTCTCTCCTTGAGTACTCGTGCTAGCACCGGTGAGAATAGTATATTTTCTTTGCTCGTATGTTATCTGAGAATATCTCTCTACAGCATTAGCAATAAAATCAGGTTCAACACAAATATCATCATCAACAAAAGCTACAAAATCTGTTTCTAATGCCGAAGTTGCATTTACTGCGTTATTCCGATTTGCACAAACACCGCGTCTCGGGCCTGTAATATAAGTTGTTCCTGGATATTGTTTGACAACTTCTTGATTGGCTTGCTGTATTTCAACATCTTGTGAATCATCAGAAACAACTACTGTTGAGGGTTTAACTGTAGAATTCCATAAAGCCTTTAAACAATCATCGAGTTGCTCGGAACGATTTCTAGTTGTAATACAAGCTGAGATTCTCATGCGAAAATACCTTATTTGATTTTTTACTAATTGGAATATGTTTGATGGGGAGTAGAGTGCAGGATTTGCTCCCCTTAGTTACCCTGGAGGGGCTATTAGAATTTAGCTGCAATTTTAGGTGGAGTAAAGCTTAAAATTAGTGCGGCTGTTGTCCGCAAACTAAAGTGTCTCTTTAAAGAATTAAGAAAACGAGTACGTGCTTCTGTGGAATTTTCACCGCGCATTAAACCGATTCCCAAATTTGTATTAACTTGTCCCCATCTCTTATGAAAATAAGGAAAAAGTTCTTTTAATTGCTCATCTTTCATGAACTGCTCGTAGCAGAAAAGATCGGCTTTAGCTTTGCGAATTTTACCTTGAAAATTACGTTTTCCACTTTGCATGGTTTCTGTTTGTTCGTGTTCGCGATATCTAGTCAATTTAGCAGGGAAATAATAAGCTCCCAAACCGGAACGACAACACAAATAATTTAGATAAATATCCCACGAACCACCTACTTCTGGCGGAATGCTATCCCAATCAACAACAAGACGGCGAATTACAGCCGCAGTCGCGCTGGAAACAGCTCTATCTATCAAACCTAATTTATGAAAAGGTTGGTAGATTCCTTCTTTTAAATTTTCCCGCTTATAAAAACGCGAGCATTTTTTTGTTGCGGCAGCATCAATTGTGCCATCTGCTTTAATAACATGATGGTCGCAGAAAGCTAAAGCTAAATTAGAATTGGCTTCTAATACAGGTACCAGCTTAGCTAAAAAGTCTTTTTCCCATATATCATCGTCTAACAAACAAGCTACATATTTACCTTGCGCCTTTTTAAAAGCATTCATCGTATTCGCGAACATTCCCAAGTTGCTTTGGTTGCGAAAGAAGCGAATTCTAGAATCTTTAAAAGACTCAATTAATGGCTGAGGATTTTCAGGACTACAATTATCGGAAACAATAATCTCAATATTCTGATATGTTTGTTGAACCGCACTTGTCAGTGCTGCTTTCAAATATTCCGGACGATTATAGGTAGGAGTTATAATACTAACTAAAGGTTGATTTTTTTGATTATTGTTTGTCATATATTTAAACTTAGAGATTTGTTTGAATTCCGCCGGATTTTACCATTTTTTGAAGAACGCTAATTGTTCTATTCCACAACATTATACGACTTGCCGACCTGACGACTTTAGGAGATTTACTATATTTTAATGCCGTTTTTATTTGCACTATACCTCCAGATATGTTGCCTTTTTTAATTAAATAATCTGCTGATTCTAAAGCGAGAAAAGCACAGTTTTGTTTTACAGTTCGAGCCAGTTTAGTATTTGTTTCTTCAGGTAAATAAGATTTAAAGATAGTTTCTACAGTATTGTAATTTTCCTGAATAAAAATATCGCTTTTGGCATTAACATTGTTTGCTGATTCTAAATGTACGCGCCACAAAGCTAAAGGTTCTGCTTCAAACCACATTGGATAATGTGCAAAAATTCTCACCCACATTTCCCAATCTGCACTGATACCGCAACGTCTATCGAATCCTCCCAGGTTTTCATAAACTTCCCGTCGCACTACTGCAAGAGAAGGTACAGAAATACAGCAAAGTTCAGCAATTCTATGCAGCCAAGTTTTAGGTAAAATACCGCTGTTAGGCATCTCAAAATCGGATAAACCTTGCCATTGATTGTGTTTATCAATCAATATACTGCGACAAAAAGCAGCACCAACTTCTGGATGCTCCTCGAAAGGTTGTGCCATTTTTTCATAAAAGCCTTCTCTGACGCAATCATCACTACACAGCAGATGAATCAATTTTCCACGAGATAATTCAAAGCAGGTTTGAAAATTATTCATAATTCCTACGTTGCTCGGCTGACGGTAAAACTCGACACGTCCTGCCCCTAATTCCTCTACTACTGCTGCTGGATCGTCATCACAAGAGTTATTATCAACAACAACGATTTGCATCTTATCTATGCCCGGATCTTGTGCCAAAACAGTCGATAATGTGTACCGTAGATATTCCGCACAATTATAGGTCGGAATCATCACTGACCAAAGCGGACGCTTTATCTCTTCAGGTACTGGCAAAATGCTTGGGCGATAAGGGTTTAAGTCATTCATAGCTTATTTTACAAGGATTTTATTTTGTATGAAGCGAGTAGTATAATTTACTGATAAATTTTATGTTTCGCTTGTTAGAGTCATAATTAATTTGCCCCTTTGCAGAATGTTATTTACCGCAATACAGATTTAGAAGCACAAACAAATATGCTTTTTAGTGAAATTAAATAAAACTACTTACACTGAGTTTTATTAGTAACTTAGCATCTAAGTGCAAAAAAGATTTGTAGATAATTGCTGTGTGTATCTTTTCAATAGGTTATATCAGAATATATGTATGTTAGGCGAGAGCTTTTACATGATTTTTTGGAATTAAAATCTTATAGATAATCTTCTTTATGAAAGCTTTAAATAAGGGTTCGGTAACTACTGATATCGATGGGAAAACTGCGTCTGAAGGATTATATTTAGAAGAATATTACTCAATATATCTCTTAATCGTTTTATAGAGATATTAGAATGAATCAAATAATCTATAGATAACTACAGATTAATTTTTTTGATATTCCAACGGTTATCAACTTCAACACCACATTTAATTAGTAGGTCGGCGTTGAAAATCGTAGTTAAGACGCTTGAGTAGCAAGTAGCAAGTAGCCGCTCAACCCACGCTCTGCGTGAACGGGTATCTCCCGCTCCGGGAGACGCTGCGCTAACAACAGGCAGGCTTATGCCGGGGAACCCTTATCTCCTGACGGAGACGCGACCCTAACGGCAACAGCGAGTGGGGGAAACCCCCCATTCGCGCGCTGCCTCACCACCGCAACTGTTTCACAAGTAGCGAGTAGGGATAAGGGTTTAAGGGTAATTTACCTGCAAGTTACATAGCGATACTTTATTTGTGCCGACTTACTTAGATACGATTTAGGATTACAATGAATAAAACTGCATTATATTTGCTTGACTCATTCAGCCACAATACAGTTTTGTGCAATAAATATTTGTATTCGGGTAATTTTATTTTTTATTAAGAATGTTATATAAAATTATTATTTTTATTATTTTATAAAAAATAAAAAGAAGGCTTGCCAACAGCAAGCCTAAAATCATCTTAGAAAGATGAAAAATTGTTAATATTGTTTTTATAGATTGATAGATCTATCTTAACTTCTTAAGTTGCTTGACCAACTTCATTTTGCATTTGATGATATTTCCATAACTTACCGCGCTGTTGTAGCAAGTCTTGGTATTTTCCTTGCTCAACAATATATCCTCCCTCCAACACAACTACCTTATCGGCTTTAGCGATTGTAGAAAGTCTATGAGCAATAGCGATAACTGTTCTACCTACAGAAAGTTTTTCTAAAGATTCCTGAATCAAGCGTTCCGAGAGAGAATCCAAAGCACTGGTAGCTTCATCCAAAATCAAAATCTGGGGATCTCGAAGTAATGCACGGGCTATGGCTATGCGCTGTCTCTGTCCCCCAGATAATCTGACTCCGCGATCGCCAAGTTGGGTATCGAAGCCTTGAGGCATATCTTCGACGAATTCTAGTGCATTAGCAAGCCGAGCAGCTTCTTTGATTTGGGCTTCGGTAGCATCGGGGGTGCCGTAAGCAATGTTATTCCAAACCGAAGTATTGAAGACGAAGGTATCTTGGCTAACAACAGCCATATTTTTTCGCAGCGAGTAGATGTCAATCTCTTTTAAATCCACTCCATCAATATAAATATGCCCCTGGGTTGGATCGTAAAATCGAGGAATCAAATCTGCTAGGGTTGTTTTTCCAGCCCCAGATGCTCCCACCAAGGCAGTTGTTTTGCCCTTTTCAAGGGTAAGAGTAATATTATGCAACACTAAATTGGTCGGTTCGTACCCAAAATCAACAGATACTATATCAATAGAACGATTCAACCGCTTAAACTCAGTAGAACCGTTTTGAAAGTAAGCTTGGTTGTCGCTTTCTAATAACTGTTTAACATTATCCATCGAACCGTTCAAGGTACTAAGGAAAGCCATCGTTCCATTGATATCTTGAATGCTGGGTACAACGCGCATCAGAACGAAGAAAAATGTTAATAATGATGCAACTTGTAAGGTAAATACAGTAAAGGAAAGAATAATTAAACCGATGATAGCAGTAGTTGCAATAGCTGAAGCTATTGGTTTTACTAAAGTCCAAGCCCGTGCAACTTTTATCGAAGCATTGAGCAATTGAATGCTAACGCCATAAAAACGCTGACGTTCAAACTCTTGGGTACCTGATGCGTGAACCGTGCGGATACCGTTAATAAACTCCGTGGCTGTTGAATGAAAAGCACCGTTAGCATTAGAAATACCAAAACTCGATTCTCGAACCCGAGCATTGAGCGTTGAAAGTCCCACACCTAGAAGTGCAAATAGCAACACTGAAACAATTGAAAGTTGCCACGATATTACAAACATGGTAAGAAAGTAAACAGCAACTGCCATACCTCTAATTATCACGAAAGCAACACCACCGAAGCCTTGTTTTAATCTCTCAATTTCAGTGGTGATGCTATTTATCAGTTCGCCGGAACGAGTTTTGACAAAGTAACTTAAGGGTAATGCTTGTAAATGTTCAAACATCCGCTTACGCAAGCGGTCTGCAAGATGGAGTTGTGCTGATTCCGTATAGATCGAACTAAAATAATCAAATGCCGAACGCAGCCAAGTACTCAACAATATCAAGATTGATATTCTATACATACGGCTGGTTGCAGAAGTTTTGATCCCTAATATCCAGATATCAAACCAAGCAACACCTGTTTGAATTGGTTCTGCATCGGGTGCATTGGTTAAGCTTTGTAGAAAAGTTAGCAAAAAACCAATACTGAAACCTTCAAAAGCTGCTGCTAATATCGAAAAAACTATAGCGAAGATAGTAACTTTACGAAAGTGCTTAAATTCTCGAAGCACTAAATAGTTATTTTTCCAGAACTTCGTAGTTTTAAATAAATTGCCTAATGGCTGGTATATTTTTGAATGCATATATATTTTTTTAACTATTGGAGTCAGAGCGATATTTCCAATCTGTTTTGTTTGATTTAGGTTTTTCGGCAATATACTCAGTTATTTTACGTGGGTAGGTCAGCGTAGCCAAATCACAATTATCACGGGGGAGTAGGAGGTTAGGCTTTTATATAGTTTTGTTTATATAGAGCCGACTTACCAGTTTTTTATAATTATTGCGCTCGCGGGTAAAATGCCAACACGAGAGGTTAAATATCGCTCTTAAATGTGCTGGCACTTATTACCATTGTTTTAGTCGCTTTGTCTTTCAAGCATAAATGATATTAATTTGATAGAAAAAGAGTAAGGTATCAATTAAGATGTTTGACTATCTAAATGTAATATATTTGGCTCTTCTGTCTCTACTTTCCACGAATCTATGATTCCAGGTAGATTATTCAGTTGCCTCACGGAAGCGGGACTTAACCTCATCGCATCTTCTAAAGCCCAGCACCGGGAACCAAATAAGCCCATTTCACCGCGAATTACATTCAACAATTGCGGTAAATTATTCAAACCGTACTTACGCATCCAGTTTCCTAGATGTGTAGTTTTTTCTTCTTGTCGATTTAGAAATGTTGTACGGAATTTGATTAATTTAAATAATTTGCCTCTTTCACCGACATACCAGGAACGTTCAAACAATGGTGCCTGAGCATCAATTTTCATTAATGCAGCTAATAATAGCATCAATGGACTAACTATTAGTAAAACCACCGTGGCGATCGCCCGGTCGGAAAAACGCTTCATCGACAATAGAAAATCACTGTTGGGTTTAGGCTGTTTTTGATCGGTACCGATCTGTAAATATATTGGTTTAGAAGCCCAAACCGCAGCCGAAGCCCAAAGCTTTACTTTCTCTTCCCCTAATTTCGGATCTATACGAACTAAGTTAACGGAAGAATGTTGCAAGCATTCTTTTAAAGATTCATAGCTATCTAATAAAGGCATATAAGGTTGCTTAACCGAACCTATAGGCTTTACCAATAATTGATTGCGTCGCCATTGAAGAGTGCAGTATGTCGAGCTATTGGGTTCAGATACACTGGAGCTATTGTTTGCAGTCGGCAGTAGGTCAGTTTTCATATTAATTTCAATTAATAGAGTGGTAGACAGCTTGTCTTATATACAACGTGTCAAAATATCCTTAATATCCGTAAATTTTGGGTTGACTTCCAGAAGATGGAAGATATCCAGGCAAATATTGTTAGAGATAAAAGTTCCGTTGCGGTAATTGCATACCTTTCATTTCGATTTTGAAGATGTATGTTGTTTGAAGTTGCGAGACTATGGATAAATCTAGCGAATCTCGCTAAAGTTTTTCTTTTTGCAACGGTATTCAATAAATAGGATATAGGAAACGATAGAAATAACGTTATCTAAAATGAATTCTTTATTTACTCTTCAAATATTTACTGCCTTATTCTCAGAATTATTAAGGTACTATGAATTCTATTTAGCTAACACTTAATTACCAATATCTGGCGGAGTCTAAGCGATTGTAACATAAAAAATTTTTAGGATTTAATGAACCTTTATCTTTATCTGATGTTTTTTTGTAAATATACTAAATACACGAGGGAATTTACGTAAACTTCATATATATCCCCTCAAACATGGTTCAAAATTTATAAAACTATGATTTTGCCTTTAAATATTCTTGTACGCGGCTTGGACATTTATTATATTTTTGTAAATTCTCAACAAGATACCTTCTCCAATACTTTGGAGAAGGTTGAGTAATGGTAAAAGATAATTAAGAGTACGAGGGTTTTAAATTGACTTCATGATGCATTCTTGTTAAGGCTTGTAAACTGCCTTAGATAAATTCTCGCCGCGAGTATACAAATGACTCGCAACAAAGTTTAACGTTCTAACTTCTCCACCGTGGAAAGGTTAAAAAAAACTTATTCGATAAGTGCTTAATAGCGGATGCCAAGTATGGTTTAACCAAATATAAAAGGCATGCACTTAAATAAAAGCACAGCCTTAAAAGTTTGTTTATTCGATATTGAAGTTACTACTTCCTAATTCATGCTCCCTGCTCGATAATCCCAGAGGCAAGAAGGGAATAATTAATCTATTCTTCCACGGCTCCTTTCAAAGCTAATTGCTGTTGCTTCACATTGGGAACGTAGCTATAGCCTTTTTTGGAGACTCCATTTGCGACAACCCCAAGTAAATTCAATTTACCCAGCATGGCTGTAGCTTGAGCTAGTTGAGTGCGAGTAACTCCTCCAATGCTTGCTACCATGATTACTCCACGACAAGTTGATGCGGTAAGTAAAGCATCTACTAAACCGAGAACTGCTGAAGCATCTAAGATAACCAAGTCGTAGCTTTCTTCAAATGCCATCATTAACTCTTCCATGCGAGGAGAGCTTAATAGATTTGCAGGATCTTCTGGAACTGGTCCTGCTGTTAAAATATCGATATAAGATGAGCCTGAAGATTGAAGAGTTATTTGATTCGGTAAAGCTACATCACTTGTGAGCAAAGTAGAAAGTCCTTGCTCGTTGGGGAGGTTTAGATGTTTGTGTACGCTAGGGTCGCGTAAATTGGCATCTATTAATAATACCTTTTTATGTAGACGAGCAGCACTCATTGCCAAACCTAAAGCCAAGGCTGATTTACCTTCATCGGGTAATGCCGAGGTTACCATTAAAGATTTGAAGGCAGAAACAGAATTGAGTAATTCTATATTTTTATAAATTAGGTCGAGTGATTCCCAGCGCGGTGGCGATTGCAATACCTGAATCGTCCAAGGGGCAAGAACTTCTGGCTTCCCGAAAGGTAATTTAAATACCGATTCTTTAGTTTTAGCAACCGGTAGTTTAGGAGTTGTTCCTAAAAGCGGAATCGCAAATTGTTTTTCTAATTCGGCGGTAGTGCGAACTGCATCGTCTCCTGCTTCTCTAGCAAAAGCCGCGATTCCTC
>ERZ1740052.371-NODE-371-length-15417-cov-6.144903_pt1 | contig 15417 bp, 13 predicted proteins | sample MGYA00581750_ERZ1740052 | MGnify/ENA primary metagenome ERZ1740052 (study PRJEB43018, sample SAMN04849743) | marine metagenome | isolation source: floating plastic debris | place: Pacific Ocean | collected 2008-08-30 | study: EMG produced TPA metagenomics assembly...
TCGGAGCGGCCAATTAACGTGCAAAAATCAGTGCCAATTATCGTGAAAAGTCACAGGACTCCGCTACTAACGATAAATGGCACAGTGTTTGTTGGGGCCGCAGACAGGCAGCGTTCTTCACCGCGTCAGTTGGGCAGGGGAGTGTTGCAATATGGACCGTTTTTGACGCATAGGTATTGGCAGGGGGTTTGTGTCCGCTGTGCGGGACAAAGGGGCCACTTGCTCACCTGACCAGCAAGAAGGCTCTTGCAATAAACCATTGAGGTACTTGGCTCCGACGCACGAAAACAGGACGCTAAACTGGATGTGCTTAGTTGCGCTGCTGAGACGCCTCAAAGATCAGGCTTAGCGTGACTGAGACTGCCGATAGCGCGATCACAAAAGAGAAAGGCAACGCACCGAGGATCATCGCATCTCGAATAGAGTCAGTCCCACCAGCCGTGACGAGCGCTCCGATGATGATTGTAACAGCGCTGCCCCAAAGGATGACGTGCCCTTTGGGTTGCACGTCATCCACGCCGCCAGCGGCGATAGTATTTATCGCAAGGATAGCGGCGTTCATGGTTGTGATCAGAAGCATAAGCATCAACAAAGCAATGATGCTATTGCCGACAATTGAGGTAATGCCGCCGGTATAGGCCCGAAATGTTTCATAGATTTGTGCGGAAATGGGGAATCTCGACAGGTCTGGCACACTGGCAGCCAATTGCCAATCAAGTGCCGCGCCAGCGACAAACGCGAACCATAAGGTGCAGACCGTGACGGGGATGAACATGCAGCCTAGGACAAAAGCTCTAAGTGTTCGCCCCCGTGACACCCGCGCCAGAAAGAGAGCGACAAAGGGCGCAAAAGCAATCCACCAGGCCCAGTAGAAGATTGTCCAATCCGTTTGCCAATCTGCCAACGCATCCGCGTTGTTCGCGACCAGTGTCGCGGTCACCGGAAACTCGAACAAGTAGTCTCGGATCGCAGCCCCGTAGCGGGCGAGTGAAGCGCCGCTTCCAGCGATCAGAGCGAACGTTGCGAGCACCAGGAAGAATATCCCGGTGCTTAAATTGGACAGCCATTTGATGCCGCGACCAAGCCCAGACACAACGGATCCGGTCGCGACGATTGCTGCAAGGCCTAGGGCGGCCAATTGCCAAACGACCTGGGGCTCTCCGTCCTCCGCTCTGAGCCCGTCAATCCCCGTGACGGCTGCTGCCCCGGATACAAACTGCGCAACGCCATAGCCAAGGGTGGTGGCCACTCCCGTTACGATGGCGACGATTGAGAAGATGTCGATGATATTTCCAAACGCCGCGCCATAGCGCTTCCCTAAGAGCGGTGCGAGGGCGGTTCGAATGGTCAGAGGCATTCCGTAGCGATGGCTGTAAAGCGCGACGGCAAGGCCCAGAACCGCATAGCAAGACCAGGCCGACAACCCCCAATGCAGATAGGTATAAGACAAGGCCGATACAGCTGCTTCCGGAGAACCCGCAACAAGATCGCCCGCCAGAACCATCGGGTTCGACTGGAAATGGGCCAGCGGTTCGGCCACGGCATAAATCAGGACGCCCGCGCCAATCCCGGCACAGAACATCATCGAAAGCCATGAGCCAGTCGAAAAGTCCGGTTCTGCAGTGTCGGGCCCTAGACGAATGCGACCGGAGACAGGCAGGCACACCACCACTACACAGAACGCAACAAATCCAGCGAGCGCATAGACGTACCAGCCGCGAAACCCGCTCAACGTTAATTCGCGACCCAGGGAGAGGGTTGTGGTGGCGCTGCGTGGGAAGAGGAGAATCCAAAGGATAAGGCTTACCACCACCGCCATCGACCCGAAGGCCACTGGAAGGTTGAACCCTTTGTAAAACCCGTCCGCGGACCGCCGTATTGACCGGGTGCTCAAACTGTTCGGTCGGATCGCTATGATGGGCACTACCTCTCTTATTCTGTAGGCTGTGCCGCCGGATACAAATCGTTGAAACTATGAAGAGAACAAAATCTCGCAGGACCGTGTTAGAGGTCGCGACGGCGGGCCGCATCCTTCACTTGAAGGATAGATTAACCCAGCGACAGGTCGGCCTGCGCCCAGTCGATGATCTGGGCGTATTGCTGGTGAAAGACCATATATCCGCTATCGGGCAATACGTGCAGCTCGACATGGTCGAGCGCCTCTGACCATCGCCGCGCCGCACCCCATTGCACATTGCGATCATGCTCTCCGATGACAAGGCGCACGGGCACGGGGCAATTCTCAAGGAGCGGGCTCCAGTCTTTACGGTAATTGAGATCGCCGTAGTTGCCGACGTAACCCTGGTCGCGGTGGACTCTTCGTCCATGGATCATCACGTGAAGAATATCGGGCCGCATGATCCACTCCACATCACGCGGCGAAGCCCGCATGACCGCTTTGCCAAAAGCGCCGGGTCCGGACCGCATCACGAAAGCAAATCCGGCTTTCACCAGAAACTTCAGTGATGCAGGAAAATGGAGGCGCGCATGGGGGATCAGATAGTTGTAGCCATTGGTCCCCTCTAAGTCCTCGTCGCTACGGACTGGCAATAGAGGATGGCAAGCGGTTATCGATGCCACGCGGGTGGGCTCTAGCTCAGCCAGGGCCAAAGCGTGCATCAGGCCCAAGCTTGAAGACACAATGGCGACGCGGTCAATCTTTAGGTGATCCAAAAGCCAACGCACATCTGGGGCATAGTCGCACGGCTCGCTTGCTTCACCAGGATAGACAGTGGTCTGCCCAAATCCTGGACGTAGCGGCCCGATCAGCCTCAGACCCCGTCGCTGCGCCATCCGCACAGGCTCTTTGAACCAAACATCACCAAAAGCCTGATCATGATACCAAAGGATACATGGGCCTTCCTTTGCACCAAAGTCAGAGTATTCCAGCAGGCGCCCATCAGGCTGAGTGACCACGTGGCGCTGATCCTCACGAGGGAAAAAAGCAGTTTGGTTCGCCGCTGTAATCCGGGCTGCAACAAGATTGCCTTCATCGATATCGTGCATTAGCGACAGGCCAAAGACCATGCGGACACAATCTATTTGATCCTTGGTATCAGTCTTGGCAAATATCGACTGCAATTGGCTGCGAATGGTGGTGGTTGAGGCCCGGCGCCGTTCCGCGATGCCTTTGACTTTCAATCCTTCCACTAAAAGCCGAACAACGTCGACCTCGGCACGGCTGAGGTCGAAGAGGTCTTGAAGGATGGGGCCCAAATGACTGGGCCAACCGATATCGCTTGTGCGTAGGATTGCAAAACGGCGTTTTGTCGACTCTTGAACATAAGGCTCTAACCGGATCAGAAGTGGGCGGCCCGATTGGGTGTTGTGAAGCCGTAAAACATCATTAGGCTGATTGATCGCGTCTGGCTGCAGTACCATTTGCCGGACCCGCATACGCAGTCGTTGGAGCTCCTCCGGTTCAATAGGAAAAACAGAAAGATCGCCCCCAGGCGCGATGTCAAACACGACTTTGGCCGCGCTATTGGCATCGATGATACTGCCCGCCTCATCGAGGGCTAGCGTCGCCTGCATGCGCTGCGCGAGAGCTTTTTGCAGATCAGCATCTATCTCTTTGCGCCAAGGCGTGACGATATCGACCAGTGAGGCGGCGCGCGACATGTGTTCCAAAATCTTACCAGCCTCGCCTTTGCGCCCGTCTGACCGCATTGTCGCAAGCTTGGATTGGAGCTGCACCATGAACGCGTCGTACTGATCTGGCGATGCCACCAAATCATACAGCTCCGATATGATCGTATTGCTTTCTTCGTTTGACACGACGCGTTCCATCAAGCCTTGGATGATGTTTTGTACCTGAAAAATGGAGGATGCCGTAGCATAGAATTCGGAGGGAATCCCGGCATTGCAATTACTTTGTTGTTTGCTTGGCTAGGGCAAAAAAATGAGACCTAGTCATTCTATAGCGACGCAGCATTAGTCGCTTTGGGCTCGTTCCGGACCTTTTCCGCACCGCAGGATGTGCCAAAACTCATACGTTTCTGGCACCGGCGATAACGACCGATATCGGTGAAAAACCCACCCCGCCACATCTCGTATTTGCGCCTGATTTGTCACCGCGCCCGGTGAGCGCGTTGATCTTTCCGAGAGTCTGACTACCGGTCAGGCCGGTGCCAATTTGGCGAGGCGCTTGAGGTTCTGGGCAGTGGCGGCGAGGAGAAATTCTTCTTTTGCTCCTGATAGGCCTCGGAGCCGGAGGCGCTTGAGTCCGAGATGTCGTTTTAGATGGGCAAACAGCATCTCGACCTTCTTTCGTCGTCGCCGTGCATCTTGATAAGCATCGGTCTCGGCGAGGGCGCGCACCTTTTCGCGGAGGGGCTCGTCCATTGAAACAGCGAGGCTGCGGGACGGGGCATCGGTGCACGCCGCTTTGATCGGACAAACGCCACAGGTCTTCTTGTTCCCCTGATACCGTTTCAGCCGACGCTCCGGCAGGTCTGCCCGCAGTTTCAGGTCGTGTCCCTGAGGACAGACGAACACGTCGCGATCAGCGTCGTGGGTGAAGGCCTCGCGTGTTAGCTTTCCATCGGTCTGCTTCGTTCGGTCCAGCACAGGGATGTATTGTGTGATCTTCCGATCTTCGAGCCAACTTAAGAATGGGCTGGTGCCGTAGGCTTTGTCGGCAGCGAGGCTTTCGGGTGCAAAGCCATAAACTTTGCTGCGTTCAAGCATGGTCTTGGCTGCGACGATCTCTTGGCTCAGTCTAGCGGGCGTTGCCTCAACATCCACGATCACGCCGTTCAGGTCATCGACCAGATAGTTGGTCTCGTAAGAGAATCGGCCCGGCCCATCCTTGAGCGACCATGCCGCCAGGGGATCGGTCTCGGAGATATACTTCGGCCCTTTCGGTATCCTGCCGCCGCTGTCCGGTTGCGCTGCCCCTGCCGCGTCGAGGTCATCGAGATAGGCCTGCACGGGCCGCGTGATCCGCTCCTTCTTGTCCCACGCATCTTTGATCTTGTCCGGGCTGTCGCGCCGCGTCCAGTTGGCATCGGCTTCGACCGTGCTGCCATCGACCAGTGCCCCCACACCGCCGACGATCCCGGCCTCCATGCAGCGCGCGACGACCAGCTCGAAGACCTGGCGCAGAACGTCGCCATCGGCAAAACGGCCGTAGCGGTTCTTCGAGAAGGTCGAGCGATCCGGAACCCGGCCATCGAGCCCCAGCTTGCAAAACCACCGATATGCAAGATTGAAATGCACTTCTTGGCACAGCCGCGTCTCCGACCGGATGCCATAGAGATATCCGACAATCAGCATGCGGATCATCAACTCGGGATCGACCGATGGCCGTCCGGTATGGCTGTAGAGGTCCTGAAGCCCGGCGCGCAACTCAGTCAGGTCCAGAAGCTGGTCGATCTTGCGGAGCGGATGATCGGTCGGGACGTGATCCTCCAGCCGGAACTCATAGAAAAGGCTTTCGCCCGGTATCTGCCGTCCCATCATCGCCCGCACCTCCATCATGTTTAGCAAACAGAATCAGAGGCTTGAGAGCGAAACAAGGCCGAAAATACAACATCTAGTGGCAGGAGTTTTTCACCGATATCGACCGTTTTTGACACAATGATTTTGTCATGGGGTTATTGGCCCGAAGTGCCGGAAAGGTCTTCGTGTAGATGCGGCGGCCCAGACACTTCAGGCCGCCGCTGTAAGTGGGCTTAAGCCGGATTGAACAGTCGTTGAGTGAACAGTCCGCGCTGCTTGGTATCGCGCAGCAGCTTTGCGCCAGCGAGCACCGCCAAATCCGCGACTGGCTCGATCAGCACCACCAGAAGATAGGCCGCACCGAAGCTGGCCACCGCTGACATATTCTCAGCTCCAAAGCCTTGACCATAGAAAGCCCAGAAGGCCACCCACGCAATCACACCGCCTTGATAGGCAAAAGACAGTTTAAGGACTTCGCTGTAGCTACAATCCACATACGCCTTTTGCTCTGGAATGATGCGCTTAGCCAGTGCGTCGATGGCGAACAGTGGGAAGAGCAGGGTGGTGACGTTCACGAAGAACATCGGCATGTCGCTCGGTGCAAACAAAGCGCCTTGGATAAGTAGTCCGCCCGCTAAGCCTACCGCTGCCGGGCCAGCCCCGAGCAGAAGCAAGATGGTGGTCCCGAGGATGAAGTGAACTTCCGAGATGCCAACGGCAAAATGCGGGAAGACTTCAAAGAAGACGAAGACGGCTGCGACAGCAAGGACGCTCCGCAGGCCAAATGAGATAGTCGAATGTGACTTAAGGTCATCCGCCACGAGTTTTAGGGAGTATCCTCCCGCCGCAGCGGCAGTCCCATAGGCGAGGACCATTTTCGCGCCATCCACGACGCCGGGTTCAATGTGCATATCAAGTCTCCTTGCCGTCCTTCCTGACGACATTTGATGCCGAAAATCGGCGGTTGCGTTGGCGGCAGGTCTCCTGGCTCGCGGGTCAACGCGCCCCCGTACCTTCCCAACACATTATGTCAGTGGTGCAGTTTCGGGCTTGCTCGCCGCTTACAGTTGCAGGGGCAGCCGAGGTTTCTCACCCCGTTCCCTTTTCAGTCGCGCTTCTCAATCGCGACCACCGCAGGAAAACTTAACTACCGGATTTGTGGATTAGTCAATTCGAAGTCTGTCCGAGCGCAAGATTTAAGCCTCTGCGTGAGCATGGTTTTCGCTTGCACGACGCTCTGCCAAAGCCTGTCGCACGATCTGGAATGCCGAAGACAAGAACAAGCTCGCCATGATTCCAGCAACGATCAGGTCAGGCCACCCCGTTGCGGTTCCCCAGACACCCAAAGCTGCAAACATCACCGCTACATTGCCGATGGCGTCGTTCCGCGAACAGAGCCAGACAGAGCGGACGTTGGCATCGCCATCTTTATAGCTGACAAGCAACAACACACTGGCAAGGTTTGTCGCCAGGGCCAAAGCTCCGATGACGCCCATGATTTCCGCTTCTGGAACGCCGACATAGAAGACACGATACAAAGTCGATCCGAACACCCAAAGCCCCATCAAGAGCAAGCTCACTCCTTTGGCAAGGGCTGCATTCGTCCTCGCTCTGATCGAAGCGCCGATGACTGCAAGCGAGATGCCGTAAGTCAGCGCGTCCCCCAAAAAGTCCAGAGCATCAGCCTGAAGCGCCTGAGACTTCGCATAGTGACCAGCGGTCATCTCGACCACAAACATCGTCGCGTTCAACGCGATGACGATCCATAGTCGCCTTTTGTAATCATCCGATACGCCGTCGAACTTGGCGTCATGCCCGCAACATCCTGACATTGGAAAGTCCTTTTGAATCTGTCTTGAGCATAGTGTAGTGTCTCTAGTGACTAGAGGTTCAAGAGGTATTTTTATGTTTTCAATCGGGGAGCTTTCAAAACGTACCAAGGTCAAAGTTCCGACCATCCGCTACTATGAAGAGATGGGCCTGCTCTCTGAGCCTGAACGAACCGAAGGCAACCAACGTCGCTATGATGCAGCAGGGCTGGAGCGCCTTAGCTTCATCAAGCACGCGCGCGATCTCGGCTTCTCAATTGATGCGATCTCCGAGCTAATCCAGCTTCAGGGCCATCCGGATCGATCGTGTCAGGCCGCAACAGACATTGCTGTCTCACAGCTTTCGGATGTCCGGGCCAAGATCAAACGGCTACGGGCACTTGAGAAGGAGCTGGTTCGGATTTCCAAGGGCTGCGACGGTGCAGGCGTGTCGCAGGATTGCTACGTGCTAGCGTCCCTGGCTGATCACAAGCTTTGCCGTCACGAACACTGATTTACCAAGACTCATACGTTTATGCCATCGGCGATAACGACCTTTGGTGGTCCAAATTGACTACCTAAAGCACGAAGCGCCAATGTCTCAGCACTGCATCATTTTAAGATGCACTACTTTATCGATCCGCATGATCCTGTAGCCTTGAGGCGGCGTTTCAGCCTGCCGCTCGGCGATATCAAACACACGGTTTTCCGTTTCGATAAAAAAATTTGATGCACACCAGTAACCATCAGTACCAAATGGGTTTGCTGGGGACCACAAAGGACGGATCAGAGCGGCCTTCTAAAACGCCTGTAGCGCAGTGTAGACAGTCGTCAGCGACAGACGGGATCGCTCCAAATTCAACCAGCCTTCCGACAGTAGAGTTCTAACCGATGTGCGATGATCTCATAGCCGTGTTCTTCGGCTACGCGCGCCTGCAGGCGCTCTATCTCGCGCGAGACGAACTCGCGCACCTCGCCGGTCTCGACATCGATCAAATGATCGTGGTGCGGTCGTTCGGCCAGCTCATAGCGGGTGGCGCTGCCGTCAAACGTGTGGGTCCGCAACAGGCCCTTCTCTGCCAGAACCGCGAGCGTGCGATAGGCCGTGGCCTGGCTGACACTGGGATCGTTTTCGCGGGCACGGCTCCACACTTGCTCTGCGTCCGGGTGATCCTCCGCGTCGACTAAAACGCGCGCAATCGCTTGTCGCGGCTTTGTAATCCGCAAGCTGGCGTCTTTCAGAAGGGCGTCGCCCTCATCACTATGAACATGTTCTGACATGAACCGTGTCTATCTCATTTCCGTGACCTGATCAATATTTTTGCGAATGCTTCGCAAGTGCATTGACGTTGCGAATGCTTCGCAATAACAAGACGGCAAGAGAACGCGCTCGATTGGCGAGTCGATTCGAACGGGGAGCAAATCCATGACGATCACGAAGAGAGCATTTCTGGCGGCGGTGACTGCGGTCACCATGGCGCTGCCAGCAAGCTGGGCGGTCGCAGAGGAGCGCCTGACCGTCGTTGCCACGACGGGCATGATCGCTGATGCCGTGACCAATATCGGCGGCGATCTCGTTGAAGTGCAGGCGCTGATGGGGGCCGGTGTCGATCCGCACGCCTATCGCCAGACTCGCACGGACATTGTGGCCATGGCCAACGCTGACCTCGTGCTCTGGAACGGCCTGTATCTCGAAGCGCAGATGGAAGACTTCCTGATTGGTCTTGGCGAAGGCGGGAACGTCGTCGCGGTGGCCGAGGCGGTACCTGAAAATCTGCTGCTCGGATCAGAAGACTACGAAGGCCGGTTTGATCCGCATCTCTGGATGAACCCGAACCTTTGGTCGCGTGTGGTGATCAACATACGTGATGCATTGGTTGATGTGCATCCGGAAAGCGCTGACGCATTCAATGCAAATGCGGACGCCTACCTCGCGGAGTTGAGCGATCTCGCGCGCTATACCAACGAGGTGCTGTCGTCGGTCCCGGTCGAAAGTCGCGTTGTCCTCTCGGCCCACGATGCGTTCAACTACTTTGGCAATGCGTATGGCTTCGAAGTGGTCGGCATTCAGGGTATTTCGACAGAGTCCGAGGCTGGCCTTCAGCGTATTGGCGCATTGGTAGACATGCTTGTCCAGAACGATATCCGCGCTGTCTTTGTGGAGACTTCTGTCTCGGACCGGAACATTCAAGCGCTGATCGAAGGGGCCGCGGCTGAGGGGCATGAGGTCGTCATCGGTGGCGAACTGTTCTCGGATGCGATGGGAGAGCCCGGCACATACGAAGGCACCTATATCGGTATGATCGATCACAATGCGACGACAATCTCGGCAGCGCTCGGTGGCACATCGCCCGAAGATGGCATGCAAGGATTGCTGAACTGATGGAACCGTCTTTGACACATATAAAGCAGCCGACCATCGCTGCGCAGGACGGCCAGGTAACGCACCCGGCCTCACCCGAGGCTGATGTCCCTCTCGCAGTGAGCGGTGTCACGGTGTCCTATGGCGAAAAACCGGCTGTATTCTCCGTCGATGCAGTGTTTCCGGCCAAAGCCATGTCGGCGATTATCGGACCAAACGGCGCAGGCAAATCCACCCTCTTGAAAGCCGCACTTGGCGTGATCCCACGGCTGTCCGGGGAGGTCTTTGTCTTCGGGCAGCCCATCGAAGAAGCGCGCGAACGCATTGCTTACGTCCCACAGCGCGCCAGCGTGGATTGGGATTTCCCGACAACTGTGATCGATGTCGTGCAGATGGGGCTGTACCGCAAAGTTGGCCTGCTGGGACGGCTTTCCGGGCACATGAAGGCCCGCGCCCTGGACTGTCTGGACCGCGTCGGCATGGCCGATTTTGCGCAGCGACAGATCGGGCAGCTTTCGGGCGGTCAGCAACAGCGGGTGTTCCTCGCGCGAGCGCTGGCGCAGGACGCCGATCTCTATCTGCTGGACGAACCCTTCGCGGGTGTGGATGCCGCGACCGAGCGTGCGATCATCGACGTTCTGAAGCTGCTGAAAGCTGAAGGCAAAGCCGTGGTTGCCGTGCACCATGATCTCTCCACCGTGCGCGACTACTTTGATCATGTGTTCCTGATCAACGTGCGCCGCATGGCGGAGGGCCCGGTCGAAACCGCCTACACTACGGAAACTCTGCAGGCTACCTAAGGCGGGCGTCAGGCAGCACCACACCTGGACGAGCTGTCTATGACCGGAGGCGTCTGAGTGAACCCTTTTCTCGATGCCCTGCTATTGCAGGCTGGCTACAACGCGGCGCTGGTTGCTATCGGTGCTGCACTCCTTGGCTTTGCCGCAGGCTCTTCCGGGACGTTCCTGTTCCTTCGCAAGCGTGCACTTGTGTCCGATGCCGTCGCCCATGCGACCCTGCCAGGAGTCGGCATTGCGTTTATCGTTATGGTCAGCCTGGGTGGCGACGGACGCAGTCTGATCGGTCTACTGCTTGGCTCCGCGATAACCGCGTGGATCGGGCTTCTCTTGATTGAGTGGATCGCCCGGCATACCCGATTGGCTGAAGATGCGGCCATCGGCGCGGTCCTCGGCGTTTTCTTCGGGGCCGGTATCGTTCTTCTGACGATCATCCAGAGTATGAGCGCCGGGCGACAGGCTGGGCTGGAAGGGTTCCTGCTCGGCTCGACCGCGGGTATGCTGTTTCAAGACGCCGTCATCATTGCAATTGGCGGCTCGCTTGCGGTTTTGGCCACCTGGCTATTGCGCCGCCCGATGACGCTGGTGGCGTTTGACAGTGAATATGCCGCCGCCATGGGCTACGATGTGCGCCGCATTGACCTTCTTATGATGGGCCTTGTCATGGCCGTCACCGTGATTGGCCTGAAACTCGTTGGGCTGATCCTTATCGTTGCCATGCTGATCATCCCTGCCGTCACCGCGCGTTTCTGGACCGAGCGGTCGAACCGGGTGATCTGGATCGCAGGCGCAGTGGGTGGCGTGTCCGGATATTTGGGCGCTGTGCTGTCGGCGTCCGCCCCGGCGCTGCCTACGGGTCCGCTTATCGTTCTTGTCGCGGCAGGGATTTTTGTCTTCTCGCTGCTCTTTGCCCCCGTGCGCGGTGTACTGGCCGCTGTTATTCGGCATCGCCGGTTTCAGGCGCGGGTGCACCGCCGTCAGGGATTGCTAGCGCTGGCCGCGCAGCATCCGATCCGCGAGGCCTATACCCTGCGCCTGCTGCGCCGCGAAGGGCTGGTCCGCGCCGATGGCGTTCCGACGGAGACAGGGCGCGCTCAGGCCGCCAAGATCGCACGGGATGAGCGACGTTGGGATATTGCGCGTGAAGTGCATCAGGATGTCGGCCTGACAGGACGATATGACGGGCTGACCCCGATCGAGGATGTTTTCACAGCCGATGAGATCGCTGACTTTGATCACCGGCTTGGCGGGCCGATTGCCGTAGGAGACCTGTGATGGGGGCGGATTTCGTTCAATTCTCACTGACGCCGATCCTGATCGGCGTGTTCTCGGCCATCGCCTGCGCGTTGCCCGGAAACTTCCTGATCCTGCGGCGTCAGGCGTTGATCGGTGATGCAATCAGTCATGTTGTCCTGCCGGGCATCGTCGTGGCGTTTCTTATCACAGGCGTGATTTCTGCAATTCCGATGTTGCTTGGCGCTGCCGGAGCGGCGGTTGTGGCCGTCATCGTGATTGAAGCGGTCAAGCGTTTGGGTAAGATCGAGCCGGGGGCTGCCATGGGTGTAGTCTTCACCTCGATGTTTGCAGCAGGCGTGTTGATCCTTGAGCAAACCGATACGAGCAATGTCCATATTGATGTTGATCATGCTTTGATGGGAAATCTGGAATCACTCATCTGGTTCCGCGCAGAAGGTTGGCATTCCCTGCTTGATCCATCAGCGCTGGCCACCCTCCCTGTTGAGTTGCCCCGGATCGCCATTGTCTGCGCCATTGTCATCTCCCTGACGGTAATTTTTTGGCGCTGGCTCAAGATTGCAACTTTTGACGAAGGCTTCGCAGAAGCGCTTGGTATCCCGGCCTCCGCGCTTGGATTCGGGCTTGTCGTGACGGCGGCAGTCGCTGCAGTTGCCGCCTTTGATGCCGTAGGCTCAATTATCGTCATTGCGATGTTTATCTGCCCGCCTGCGGCGGCACGGCTCATGACGAACTCCCTCAAACATCAAATCTGGTGGTCCGTGGCCTTTGCAACGCTCTCAGCCATCCTAGGGTATGTCTTTGCGGGATACGGCCCGCTTTGGTTTGGTGCGACAAACGCCGTAAGTGCTGCAGGCATGATCGCTGCCGTGTCGGGGATTATACTTGGTCTCGCCTGCCTCTATGGCCCCCACCGGAGCCGCATTGGCATAGGTAAGGAAGAAGCCGCTTAGCTGGCGATGTCGCAGATGGACAATATACGGACACTGAGACATTCATTACCAATGAACGGAAACTCCGCACTGCGGTCCCTCGCTAATCTTGATCTCTAAACCGATCCGCTGATTTGCAGGCTCCGCCTCGCAAATCTGCCACGTGGCGAACGCGGGAGGGGGCGAGGCCACCTTATTCGATGACAGTGGTGCGGCCCGCAGCGCGTGAGCGCGAGGACCCGGTGCCGTCGAATGGGGTTGCCCGAGGGGGAGGGCTGCGCCTTTCCCCTGAAACGGGGCTGTCTGCCCCCTGCCCTACGGGCATTCCCCCGAGGATACTTCTGGCAAGATGAAAATCACTCCGGCTGCATCACTGCGACCAGCTCGTCCACATGAATGGCCTTCATGCCCGCTGCGCGCGGTCCCTCGATATCAGTGCGCGGCGTATTTCCAACAAACAGCACCCTATCCGGTGCAACACACAAACTGTCCAGCACCATCGTGTAGATTTCAGGCTCGGGCTTGATCACGCCAACCTTGCAGGACAGCACCTCCACATCCGGACGGTCGGGCCATCTGGCTTGCAAGGTCTGCACGTAGTCGCTGGCAAGGTTGGAACAAACGGTCAGGCGCAACCCCTCGGCACGCAGATTTGTCCAGATGTCCGCCATGCCGGGCCGCATCTCAACCGATAGCATCTCGCCAAGCTGCCGGTTCAGCACATCGAGCAGAACATACGGATCAACCTCGACCCCAAGTGCCTCGGGCCAATCGGTGAAAGGCCGGTCCTCCCGCATGAGCCGATGCTTCAGCTCTCGCCGCTTGTCCAGTGTCAGAGCCTTGAACAATGGGCGGAACGCCTGCTGCTTGTCGGTGATTTCAACCAGCGTTCCAAAAGCGTCAAAACACACTGCCTCGATCCCGTCGAAGATGGACGGCAGATCAGTGACTGAGGCCAGGGTCACGGTCTATCTCCCTGTCGATTTCGCGGTCGTTCTCGACCTCCTGATCCTTTTCCTGGTCGCGCTCAATCTCCAGCTTTTCGCGCGGCTTGTTCAACACATCCTTCAACCGCTCGTTCACGGACGGCTTTCGCTCCTCGCGCCCCGTGTCCTCGCCAAGCTCAGGATCGTTATGCACGTCCAGCTTATGGACCGCCGCCTGACCATCGCGGCCCGCATCTTTCTCCATGATCTCCTTCAGCCGCTTCTGCGCATATGTGAGCCGTTGCGCTCTCGGCGCGCCGTCCCGGTCCTCTGACCGTCCGACGACCCGCGCCAGCCGCTCTCGCATGTCCTCCGGCCCGGCCCGTGCCCCGCGTTCCTTCGCCGCCGCTGCCCTGAGCGCCGCCAGACCGGCCGAGACACGCCCCTGCCCGGCGTCCCGCTCGGCCCCGTAGGTCTCCCGCGCGATGTCCAGCCGCTCGCGCAGCTCGCGGAACGCGGCACGGGCCTGGCGTGCGGCGTGAACGACAGCGCCCCGCTCGGTGACAGGCACGTATTCCCGACCCTGGCGCTCGGCCATCGCTTTGGCCCGCCGCTCCATGGAGTTCGCCGCCGGTCCCAGCTTCAGCTCAGGGTCGCGGTCCAGCTCCTCGGCCGTCAGCTCGTCGCCCCGCTCCAGCGCAGCCTCGCGCTGCGCCTCCAGGGTGCGGTGATCGACCCGTTCCGCCTCCCCTGCCCGCTCCAGCGCGCGGTTCTGTAGATCGGCCCAGACGCCGCGCATCTGCTCGATTTCGACGCCGCCAGTCTTCGCGGAATCGAGCACGCGGGTCTTGGCCGTGAACCCGTCCGCTTCGAGCTTGCGGGTGGAGGTCAGGACGTGGGCGTGATGGTTCCTCTGATCGCCCTCGCGGTGCGGCGCGTGGATCGCAACATCGACGGCCACGGCGTAGCGGCTGACCAGCTCCTGAGCGAAGTCGCGGGTGATCTGTGAGCGGTCCTCGGCGCTGATCTCGGACGGCAGGGCCAACTCCCATTCGCGGGCGGTGACGGAGTTGCGGCGAGTCTCGCTGGCCTCGACTTCGTTCCAGAGTTTCGAGCGGTCCAGTGCCCAGTCCGGCGCGTCCTTCGGGGTCAGGATGAAGGTTTCCTCGATGCCCTGCTTGCGGGTGTAATCGTGGACGCGGCCTTCACGCTGGCACTCGATGCGCTCCCCGACGCGGTAGGCGGCGGCTGCCGTGGCAGAGCGTCCGGCGCTGCGTTTGATCGTCTTCACGGAGAGGTGGTAGCTCGCCATGCGCCCTCCTCTCCCGCAGACGACAATAGCCGCCGCGTTGTGCGCACGCCCGCGTCTCCGGACCCCAAATATCCGGAGACGCGCGACCAGCGCGCAACCGTCTTTTTCCCGATGGGTGAAGCAGCTTCCTGGAAACGCTCCGGGGGAGCGTTTCGCTGCTGAACGGGCGGAGCCCCAGCCCCACAACGCTGGGGCCGGAGGGGAAATGACAGCCCGGCTGAAGGGGTGCAACGCACCTCTGAGGCGCGGGCTTGCCCGTGAGCTGTCCCCCGATCCCCGGCCTCCTGGCGGGCGGGATCGGGGACCGGCTCACGGGCGGTTTGCCATCGGCAAACCCGGCAAGGATCGGCACCGACAAGTCTAACGATCCGCGCAACCCGCACGCGCGTCACCCTCGGCAATCCAGCCCCGGCCACGGGGCACAGGATTCCGACGAGGTGTCGCGATGCGGGACGCGATCCATCTGCGCAAGATGGCCCTTGAGAGTTTGAGAGGCCGGGAGGGCCTTTCATTCCGGTGCGCATCGCGCCGGACGGAGTTCGCCATCGGCTGAGGCCCTGCCTCAAGGAGATCGCACGCAAATC